>ULSN01045159.1_pt1 | contig 24433 bp, 22 predicted proteins | sample 1956771 | NCBI WGS metagenome assembly ULSN01 (sample SAMEA4835709, study PRJEB28245) | human gut metagenome | biome: gut microbiome; material: fecal sample | place: Denmark | collected 2008
TGACAAAAACTCAAAGGAGTGTTATTGCTGAATAGTTACATCCAAATGACATCATCGTCATTTTCATATTCTATTTTTGAAACAATTTGTCCCTTTTCATTATACTTGTACACATTGAGCAATCGGTTAGTCTCCCCGTCATAGCGTTTGACAAGTTGTCACTTTTTGTCATAAACCATTTTTTCGCTGCGCCCCATGTATTCAATATATTCATAGGAAAAATCTTTATCTGAAAAATCGTATTCGTATTTCTCATAATCTGTAGTATTATGGGATTCGTCAACATTTAAATTTCGGGTCAAATAGCCTTCGTCATTGTATGTATAAATAGCCATCATATCGAAACTGTCATAATTGGTGATTTTCCCGTTTCCCGGTCCTTCAGAATGCAGATAGAAATGGCGCGCTTCTTTAGTTCTGACAGGAGAATTGATGTCTTTTGGGGGTAAAACTTTGTCTCCATAGTCCGCAACCGTGGCTTTGTCGTGTTGGCAGGAGCCCAAACCCAAGCAAAGCAAGCTAGCCAATAGCCAAGACATGGAGGCGATTTTTCTTCTTTCTTGTCTTACTTTTTCAATCATTGTGGTAGTTTTTTGAATTAATTTTATAAGTTGTACACCAAGGTTTGTAGGTCTTGCTACTACTTAGTCCGATCATAGCGCAACCTCTATCTGTCGCCGCTCCTACACCTCAGCCTATGGCATGTCACTTGTAGCGGCTCTGCAAAGATACAATATCTTTTTATAATTCACAATAGAACCAAGCAAAAAAAATCATATTTTGTGCGTTATTTTCTCCATTGTTACCTTTTATTCTGTGGAAATGTCATTGTTTGTTTGATTGAATCATCACCTTGACACACGATCGTGTTTGTCCGATGTTTGTTTAGTTGAGACGGAGAGACCCATAGAGGGCCCGCGGCGGGCTCTTCTTACGACAGGGGCGAGGGGCAAACAATCTTCGGTGCCGGCCCTAAGCTACCATCGGCAAGGTCTCCATTTCTGAACTTTTTAAAACATCTTGGACGCAATGAACAACTACAGTACCACGGCCAGAGCCGTCAAAACAGACCAGCAAGTGCAACGCTCCGCATGAACACTGCATGGGCAATTACAAACCGCCCGTTTCTGCAAAGAGGACATTTTTTTGTTCCACCTCCTTGTCACTAATCTTGACGCGACGAGTTCTACGACTGCTATGCTTCGCCTCGCATTAGCCGGATAGCCCACGGGTTGCCAATCTATGCCGCAGGATAGAGCTACGAGGGCAAAGAAAGTGGACTTAAAAAATAATAAACGGCGGGATGATTCGTTTTAATAATGTGGAAACCAGCCGAATGCGCAAAGAGTAATGCGATCGGAATCCGTTCATGCGCTGCTAATCGTCAGAAACGAAAGAAACCTAGAGATGGATTGTGATTGACAAAAAATCGTCTTTCGCAGAGTAACGGTTGACAAACGGTCGGTTGGTGAAACAAACGCTTGACAAACGCAATGGTCGGCGAACGGATAGCAAGCAAGGCAATGATTAACAAAAACAATGATTGACAGAATAGAGATGAAACAGAAAATGATGCAATGGAGATCGGCCCTGGTGTTGGTCACGATGCTCCTCATGCTGCCCTTGCAGATGCTGGCGGCAGAACTGGGAGAGGCAGGCAAGCGACTCGCAGCGCTGCCGGGAGTGAGTGATGTGGAGGCGTTGGAGAGTACGACGTTCCCCGAGAAGTATGTGTTCTTCATCAAGCAGCAGCTTGACGGCAAGGACGCTTCGAAGGGTAGCTTCGAGCAGCGCGTGGTGCTCTGCCACAGGGGCTTCGACCGTCCCACCGTACTCGTGACGGAGGGATATAGTGCGCGCTACGCCCTCTACAAGGGCTACATCGAGGAGTTGGCCAAACTGTTCGACACCAACATCATCTTTGTGGAGTATCGCTACTTCGAGAAGTCGATGCCGAACCCCTGCAACTGGGACTATCTGACGGTGGAGAACTCGCTCTATGACCTTCACCACGTCAACCAGACGCTCCATGCCATGTATAAGGGCAAATGGATCGCCACGGGCATCAGCAAGGGTGGACAGACCACGATGTTCTATCGCTGTTTCTTCTCCGACGACGTCGATATCTCCGTACCCTATGTGGCCCCGCTGAACCGCAGCGTGGAGGATGGACGCCATGAGGATTTTCTGCAGAACAAGGTTTCGACGAAGGAGAACCGCCAGCGCGTGCTCGACTTCCAGCTCATGGCCTTTAAGCGCAAGGAGGCGCTCGTGCCCATGTTGCAGAAGTATTGCGATCAGAAGCAGTACACCTTCAACGCACCGATGGACGAGATCTTCGACTTCACGGTGATGGAGTATGCCTTCGCCTTCTGGCAGTGGGGCATGGACTTGAAGGGGATACCGACTTCCACGGCTACCGACGATCAGGTGTTCGACTATCTGATGAAGACGAGCGAGCCGGGCTACTTCTCCAATCAAAATCCCAATTTCTCCTTCAACGTGCAGGCGGTCAAGGAACTGGGCTATTACGGCTATTACACGAAGCCTTTCAAGCGCTATCTGAGCATCAACACGGCCAAGGGCTACCTCCACCGCCTCATGCTGCCGAAGGGTACGGAGGGTGTCAGCTTCTCTTCTGACCTCTATAAGCGCACGGTGGACTATCTTAGCACCCACGATCCGAAGATGGTCTATATCTATGGCGACATCGATCCCTGGAGCGCCTCGGGCGTCTATGGACTCCCCTTCACCAAAAACAAGAAGAATATGCATGTCTATATGTTGGCTGGCGGATCCCACAAGACGCGCATCCTCTCCTTCCCCGAGCCCACGCGCGAGGAGATCATCAGTTTGATCCGTGGTTGGCTCAATGAGTAGGGCCGCGGCTCACGAATAGGCCACGCCTGTGTACAGACAAGACAAAGGCCAGCAGGAAATGATCCGGCTGGCCTTTGTTAGAGGGATGAGATGGAAACGCGCGCTGGGCGCCACGGTCCTCTCGCAAAAACTACTTCTTGTCTTCCTCCTGCGGAGCGTTGGGATTCTCCTCGATGGGGAGCGGACGGTCGATGACGGTCTTGAAGGAGATGAGGCTCTTGCTGCGGGAGAGGCCCAGCGGCTGGAGTTTGTCGTGGATGATGTCCATCATGTGGTGGTTATTGCGAGCGAAGATCTTGATGAACAAGTCGTAGTCGCCCGTCGTGATGTGGCACTCCACCACCTCGGGAATCTTCTTCAGAGCCTCCACCACGCGGTCGAAGTCCTCGGGATTCTTCAGATAGAGACCGATATAGGCGCAGGTCTCGTAGCCGATCTTCTCGGGGTCGATGAGAAACTGCGATCCCAGGAGAATGCCCAGGTTGGTGAGCTTCTGTATGCGCTGATGGATAGCGGCACCACTCACGTTGCAAGAACGTGCTACTTCGAGGAACGGAATGCGAGCGTCTTCTGCGATAAGACCGAGAATCTTGCGGTCTAACTTGTCTAAACTTCTGTATGCCATATTGATAGTATGTTATTTGGTGCAAAGATACAATATTCCTTTGATTTTCGCAACTATTTAGCGTTTTTTATTTAGATAATTCATCTTTTTGTACCGTTTCCGCCTATCAAAAGACTGTAAGTCGGGATTTTGAATGAAAATTCGTGCTTTTTCGTGCGTTTTCCTCACGTTATTCGCCATTCGCCCCAGATCGACCGCAGTTTGCCCCTACCTACTAAAGGGTTGTAGCGGGGGAGGGGGCTTTCTCCGTGGCGTAGTAGTTGACGTGGAGCATGTTGGCCTTGCGCAGCGCCATTTTTACACCCTCGACGACACGCATGGGGGCGTGGCGGTCGGCCTTGAGGCAAACCGTGAGCTGTTGGGCCTCGCCGCTTTTGCGGGCCTGACGCTGCTCGCGCTGGAGAAAGGCAGAGAGTTCGTCGAGGCTCACCACCTTGTCGTTGACCTGGATACAGACGGCCGCATCCTGCTGAGACTGTGCCGAACCGAGGGACTGCGCCGTGCCGACGGGTTGACCTATAAAAATGTAGGTGGTGTTGGTTTTGCGCGAGAGGTGGGTGAGTTCCGTGCCCTGCGGCGTCTTGTAGCGCACCTTGAGGTTGACCTTTCTCATGTGGGTGACGATCATGAAAAAGAAGAGGATGGCGAAGATGAGGTCGGGGAGGGAGGCCGTGTTGAGGCCCGGCACCTCGTGGTTTCTGCGACGTATGATGCTCATGGTGTTTTCTCCTCATGATAGACTTCGGCCAGGCGTTGGGGGTAGGCGTCGCTGACGACGGCCTTCTCGTCCTCGGAACAGCGGGCGAAACTGGTGCCGTAGCGGCGTTGTGCCTCTTGGTTTCGCAAGGCGAGGTAGGCGTTGGCGATCTCGTTTTGTGTCTGGAAGTAGGTGTCGTAGGTCGAGGCGGGGTCGGCCTCCAGGCGGATGACGTGCTGCTGGGGACCGGCCACGGTGATGAAATCGACGATCTTCTGGCGGAGACTGCCGATGGCGACTTTGGCACCATTGCAGGTGAGGTTGTTGCGACTGTCGATGTGGAGCGTCATGATGCGGCTCTTGTCCACTTCCTGCGGTTTCTGTTGGTCCTTGGTGGGCTGGAGAGGAGGGAGCTGGCGGTGGAGGCCCTTGTCAACGTCCATGGAGGTGGTGACGAGGAATAGGATGAGCAGGACAAAGGAGATGTCGGCCGTGGAACTGGCGTTGAGTTGCGGAACGCTGCGCTTTTTCTTCTGAAACAACATAGAACTATCCTTTGTGGTGAGGTTTACGGTAGTAGCGCGTGGCGCCGAAGAGCGCCGCGCCGATAGCGGCGACGAGCAGTACGGAGGCTGTGGTGATGAGCATGCCGGAGAGTTTCAGTCCCCACCAGTCGGTGTAGGTCTCGCCGTTGATGGTCATCGGAGCTGAGGAGGAGGCGAGGAATCCTACCACGAGTGTCACGAGGGTGAAGCCCGTGATGGCGATGGAAATCTTGCGCGTGGGCACGCCGTGGACCACGGAGGCCGTCCCCTGATGGAGGCGGGCGGAGTGAATGCCGGCCACAATGGCAAGGATGGTCGTCAGCGCCATGATGCCATAGACAGCACCCAGGAGGACGTCGGTGAGCATGGGGGCGTTCATGCGGTCGTTCTTCCAATAGGGGGTGTCGTAGCCGAAGAGGAAGAAGGCGAGAAAGAGAGCCACGACATAGCCCAGCAAGCCGTAAAGGACGTGCTGGGAGATGCGCTCGGTGGGGCGGCGACGGGGCTGCGAGGATTGATGGGAGGTCTGTGGCATGGACTATGCGCCTTTCTGTTTGTACTCCATGATGGCGTCGAGGAGCGTGATAACCGATTCCTCCATTTGTGCCGTGAGATGTTCTATCTTGGAGAGAATAAAGTTGTAGAACACCTGTAGTACCAAGGCCACGATGATACCGAAGATGGTGGTGATGAGGGCCACCTTCATGCCTGAGGCCACGATGGTGGGACTGATGTCGCCAGCTTGCTGGATCTGGTCGAAGGCCATGACCATACCGATCACGGTGCCGAGGAAACCCAGCGAGGGGGCCATGGCGATGAAGAGGGTGATCCAGGAGCAGCCCTTCTCGAGGTTGGCGGCCTGCACCTCGCCGTAGCTGGTTACGCCGCGCTCGATGTCGTCGATCGTGTTGTCGATGCGGGCCAGTCCCTGAGCGCAGAGTGAGGCCACAGGACCACGGGTGTCGAGACTCAGGCGGCGGGCTCCCTCGATGTCGCCCTGGGCGATGCGACTGGCTATATCGGCCATAAACTTCTTGGCGTTGATCTCGGAGAGGCTCAGGAAGATGATGCGCTCGATGCAGAAGGCGAGACCGAGAATCAGGGCGAGGGAGACGAGGGACATGAAGCCGGCGTTGCCCTCGATAAACTTTGTCTTCAGCACTTGGTGGAACCCACCGTCTTCGCCGCTTTGACCCTGCTTCTCCATTTCTGCCATAGTGGCCTCGTTGGCGTCGCCAGCATCAGCCAGGGCGTCGTCCTGCTGAGCCTGTGGCCCAGTGGCGGCGTCCGCTTGTGTGGCGGCAGCTTTGTCGGCTGCTGGATCAGCTTGTGTGGCTGCTGCGTCTGCAGGTTTGGCAGTCGTGCTTGCTGCTGGATCGCCTGGCGCTGCGGCCTCGGTGGATTGTGCTGCTGAGGGGGTGTGGTCTTGCGCCAGGGCGACGCAGGGCGCAAACGTGAGTAGTGCGGCCATGGCGACCGCCAGTATACTGTGGTTCATATTCTCCTGTAACAATTTTGCGCAAAAGTAAGCATAATATTTCTAAGTCGGCCTATCACCTATGGTTTTTTAGGCTTCCTTTGGTTAGATTTTGCCTTTTTTATGGTTCGTCCGGAAAATGGAGGGATAGGATGGTCGGGGTGGTTCCCATCCGGCCTGCTGGTCAAGGAAAACGATCATAGCAACCAGTATGGTAAGAAACAAAAAGCCGGAGCGCTCAAAGTCGCTCCGGCTCATTGTTAGTACAAAAATATCATGTGGGGGGATTACTTACCCTCTTCCATGCGCTTCTTGAGGTCAGCCAGTACACCGAGGTCGCCCAGAGACGTGCCAGCGACAACGTTCTGAATCTGAGCGGTCTCCTGGTGCTGCTGCTGACGGCGGCCACCACCACGGTGATTGTTCTCACGGCGCGGCTCGTCCTTCACATCCTCGAACGTGCGAGAGTGGGAAAGGATGATGCGCTTAGAGTCCTTGACAAACTCGATGACCATGAACGGCAGCTCCTCGCCGAGCTGAGCCTGCGTGCCATCCTCCTTGACGAGGTGCTTCGGCGTAGCGAAACCTTCGCCACCCTCGTTGAGCGTGATGACGGCACCCTTGTCCATAGACTCCGTGATCTTGCCAATGTGGACCGTACCCGGCTTGTAGATCGTCTCGTAGGTGTCCCAAGGATTCTGCTCCAGCTGCTTGTGGCCAAGGCTGAGGCGACGGTTCTCCTTGTCGATCTCGAGGACGACCACGTCGATCGTCTCGCCCACCTTCGTGAACTCTGACGGGTGCTTGATCTTCTTCGTCCAAGAGAGGTCGCTGATATGGATCAGGCCATCGACACCCTCCTCGAGCTCTACGAAGATACCGAAGTTGGTGAAGTTGCGCACCTTGGCGGTGTGCTTGCTGCCAACGGGGTACTTCACCTCGATGTTCTCCCACGGATCCTCCTTGAGCTGCTTCAGGCCAAGGCTCATCTTGCGCTCGTCGCGGTCGAGGGTGAGGATGACGGCCTCTACCTCGTCGCCTACCTTCAGGAAGTCCTGAGCGGAACGCAGGTGCTGGCTCCAAGACATCTCGGAGACGTGGATCAGACCCTCGACGCCCGGCTGGATCTCGACGAAGGCACCGTAGTCGGCCATGACGACAACCTTGCCCTTGACATGGTCGCCGACCTTGAGGTTCTGGTCGAGGCTATCCCATGGGTGCGGGGTGAGCTGCTTCAGACCGAGGGCAATGCGCTTCTTCTCCTGGTCGAAGTCGAGGATAACGACATTGATCTTCTGATCGAGCTCCACCACCTCGTGAGGATCGCTCACGCGGCCCCAAGAGAGGTCGGTGATGTGGATGAGTCCGTCAACACCACCGAGATCGACGAAGACGCCGTAGGTCGTGATGTTCTTGACAGTACCCTCCAGGATCTGACCCTTCTCCAGGTGGGAGATGATCTCCTTGCGCTGAGCCTCCAGCTCGGCCTCGATGAGAGCCTTGTGAGAGACGACAACGTTGCGGAACTCCTGGTTGATCTTGACGACCTTGAACTCCATCGTCTTGCCGACGAAGATGTCGTAGTCGCGTATGGGGTGAACGTCAATCTGGCTGCCGGGGAGGAAGGCCTCGATGCCAAATACATCAACGATCATGCCACCCTTCGTGCGGCTCTTGATGTAGCCCTGAATGATCTCGTCGCCCTCCATGGCCTTGTTGATGTTGTCCCAGCTCTTCTGAAGACGGGCCTTCTTGTGAGAAAGCTCCAGCTGACCGTTCTTGTCCTCCTGGCTCTCGACATAGACCTCTACCTTGTCACCGACCTTGAGATCGGGGTTGTAGCGGAACTCGGATGCGGGGATGATACCATCGCTCTTGTAGCCGATGTTGACAACGACTTCCTTCTTGTCGATGGAGATAACGGTACCCTCAACCACCTGGTGCTCCTGGATCTTGTTCAGGGTCTCGTCGTAGGCCTTGGTCAGTTCGCCTTCGCCATTGCCAGCCTTGGAACCGCTCTCAAACTCGTCCCAGTTGAAGTCGTCCAACGGCTGTACGTTCTTGTAATCAATCATAAATAGTTAAAAATAAATGAATTAATAAAGTTAGACTTTATGTGAATTGTACTGCGAAAAGGGCACGTTGGCCCAAATCGGCTGCAAAGTTACAAACAATAATCTGAATATCAACAACTTTCGCCCTCTTTTTTTCTCTTTTTCTTTTTCTATGACCGAGAAAGGGTGGGCGAAAGGCGGAATGTTATCCCCCGCTCTGGCTGCCACAGGCGACAGTCAGAACGCGGAGTGGGGGATGGATCAGTTGACCGTATAGCAGATACTGCGGTGGATCCACCAGCCGGTGTTGCTGCTATGCAGGCGCACACGCGAACCGTCGGGGCGATAGATCTCGGCGATTTTGTACCATCCGTTGGAGATGCCGTTGACATAGATGTCGTAGTCCATGTTGGCATAGAGGCGCATGCAGACGGCACCACCGGGACTGTTGCGCAGGTTGGTGTAGCCCCTGAGGTCAGAGATCTTTACGTGGGTGAGGCTCATGCTGGTGGGGGTGACGCGGGGCGCGGGTTTGGCTTGTGCCGCCTTCTGCTTGGCGACTTTGGCCTCTGCCTTGGCCTGGGAGGCTGCTGCCTGGGCGTCGCTGGCTTTCTCCTTGGCCTCTTTGAGTTCTTCCTTCAGTCTTTCGTTCTCCTTGGCTGTCTGTTCGGCCTGGAGTTCGGCTTTGAGCTCTTCTTTCAATGCCTGGCGGTCGGCCTGGCTATTGCAGGCGAAGAGCATGGGGACGAGCAGGGCCGCTGCGAGTGATTTGATCTTCATGTTTTTTAGAATGTGTTATGTTGAGACAAAAACTGTTGTCGGATGCAAAGGTACAAAAAATATCCTTTCGGCGTAGGAATCGTGAACAAAAATCGCCTCGCTGCATCCTATATAGTATAATAGTACGCGCGCGAGGCGATGGAATTCTTATTCAGAGAGGAGGCAGGGCTATTGGCGGGCCAGGTTGATGTCGGTGATGCGGCCCTGGGCGTTGACCGTGGCCCGTATGCTATACTGTAGCGTGGCCTTGCCCCCTTCGCGGACGATCTCGAGTTTGGCGGGGATGATCATCTTATAGGAGACCGCCTTGGCGTCTTCAGCCTCTATCTTGTCGCAAGCCGTCGGCTTTTCCATCTTCCAGGTGATCGACTTCACGTCGGCTTGGTAGAGTTTGTCGCGCATATATTTGACGACCTCCTTGGAGGTGGCGCCGCTCGTCCCGTTGAAGGTCAGCGTCTCAGCCACGGCCCCGCTGATGCCCTCGGTGCTCTTGCTGTTCATCGCGACAAGCAGACGGCGCACCGGCTCGGCCTGCTTTGCCGCATCGGCCTCCATCTTCTTTTCCGTCACGGTCATGAGCTGCTGCGCCAGTTTGCCAGCCTCCACATGGTGGCGTCCATCGGGGTGCTGGTCAATATACTTAGCGTAGGCGTCCTCATTATTGGCCGCGCAAGCCGCCGCCCAGTCCATGGAGTCGAGTTTCTCTTCGATCTGCTGCTTGTGGGGCGTGTCGGGATGTGCCTTGCGATAGGCTACATAGCCCGCCCGCGTGTTCTGCTTCTCCACGTCGGCCCAGTCGTCCTTGATGCCCTGCAGCGAGGTGAGCAACTTGCGTGCCTCCTGGATGTGGGCAATGGGTGCCGTCTGCTCGTAGTCGGTGATATACTGCTGCAGAACGTCGGCATTCTTGCTCTGCATGGCGCTCTCGAAGTCGCTACGCTCCGTGTTGGCCTTTACATCTTGGTAGAAATAGAGGAGCACGAAGCAGGTGATGACTGTAATGGCCAGCGAGACCAGCAGCGAGATGTGCTTGTTTTTCTTCTCCTTGTCCTCTTTCGGCTTCTGTTGTTCGCCCGTGTGATTTGTGCCCGTCTGCTGCTGTTGGTTGCCCGTCTGCTGCTCGTGGCGTGGGGGCGTAGTAGTCGGGCGCACCTCCTCGACAATCGGCGTGGCAATGGCGACGGGCTCCTCTTCATCCACAGGGGTGACGACGGGGGCCTCGGCAGGTTGATCCTCACGCTGCCACTCCTGCTGCACGGGCGCTTGCTCCTGCTGGTGGTCCGTCTGCGCATAGTCCTCCTCCTGTCGCAGATCTTCGGTCGAGGCCGTCTGCGGCTGGTGGCAGTTAGGACAGATCTCGTCCGCCTTGAGGTAGATCTCGCCACAGTGGGGGCATTTCACCACGTGGCCAGCTATTTCGACACCACAACTGGGGCACACGGGCGCTTTGTCGCTCACCTGGTGGCCACACTCGGGACATTTGATAATCATCGTTGTAAACTCTTTAGGATAATGTGATACTGGTTAAAATAAGAATGGTGGGTCGCTACCTTCGCCTCGGGAAGCGCAGCTCTCTCATGCTTCGCCGCCCCATGAGCCGGCTCTTGTCAACATAGCCGTTGACGCCGTTGATGTGGCCCTTGCCGGTGTATTGCCAGGCGAAGACCTCGCGGCCGTCTTGCAGCACGGGCGGGGTGTTGGAGTAGCGGGCGATGAAGAGCAGGTAGCCGTCGAGCTCGTTCTGTAAGTATTTGTTGTAGAAACTCTCGTAGGTGTAGATGAGGGGCTTGCAGTGGTAGGCGCGCTCCATGAGTTGGAGAAACTTATGGAGGGAATCGACCAGCGCTTCGCGGCGCAGGCCACCCGTGGTCTCGATATCAACCATGGGGATGAGGTCCTGGTCCTTGGCCTGACACTGGTAGCGGAAGTTGCGCAGCTGCTCCTCTTGGGGGCGCGTGGGACGGTAGAAGTGGTACGAGCCCACCTTCAGGCCGTACTGCTTCGCCAACGCGATGTTCTGGGCGTAGCGCTTGTCGATGTTGGTGCCGCCCTCGGTGGCCTTGAGATAGACGTAGGCCATCTTGCTGTTGTTGCCGATGGCCTCCCAGAACACTTCGCCCTGGTAGTGGCTCATGTCCAAGCCGTGGACATGGTTGCAAGTGTCCTCACACTGGATGGTGTACTGCCCGTACATCATGGCGGGTAAAACGAAGGCCCAAAAGGCAAGTATGATTTTTCTAATGTTCATAGACTGCAAAGGTAGCATTTTTTCCCTAAATCTCCAGCCTTCGAGGCCATAATTTGCATTAATTTACCTATGAAAGCGGGAATGGGCCGATTTTTTTTGCTGAGAAAAGAAAACTTCGTACCTTTGCCGTTATGATGGAAAAGAAAGAGAACAACCGGCGCGCCGAGTGGCTTCGCGCCTTCGAGCGCCTGATAGACGTGCAATATCGTTTGCGGCAGGATTGTCCCTGGGACCGGAAGCAGACCTTCGAGAGTCTGCGGCCCAATACGATCGAGGAGGTGTATGAACTGGCCGACGCACTGACCCGTGACGACAAGGTGGAGATCATGAAGGAACTGGGCGACGTGATGGAGCACGTGGTCTTCTACGCCATGCTCGGCGATGAGACGGGCGACTTCGACATCGCCGACGTCTGCAATCATCAGAGCGACAAACTGATGTTTCGTCACACCTTCATCGACTGGAACGATACATCGATGCTGCCTGAGGGAGCACCAGCCTGGTCGGTCTCATCCTCTGATATGGCCATCAACGACAAGGGACAGGTGGTCTATCGGACGGACTTGGAGGCGGAAAGGCGCGCGGCAGCCGAAGGCAAGCCCGCGACGGCCCTAGCCGTGGAGCAGACCTGGGAACAGGTGAAACAGCGGGAGCGCGATGGCGACAAGAGTGTGCTCTCGGGCGTGCCCGACTCGCTGCCGTCCATCATCAAGGCGTATCGCGTGCAGGACAAGGCGCGCAACGTGGGATTCGACTGGGAGAAACCGGCCGACGTCTGGGACAAGGTGCGCGAGGAACTGGGAGAGCTGGAGACGGAACTCAAACGCGGCGATCATGAGGAGTCGGAGCATGAGCTCGGCGACTTCCTCTTCTCCGTCATCAATGCGGCCCGACTCTATCGCCTCAATCCCGACAACGCGCTAGAGCACACGAACCATAAGTTTATCCGCCGCTTCAACTATGTGGAGCAGCAGGCCAAAGTCCAAGGACGGTCGCTCAAGGAACTCACGCTGGAGGAGATGGACCGACTGTGGGACGAGGCAAAGCAAAAGGAAAAGAAACAAGAATAAACACAATACGAATATGCGTAAAATAACTTTATTCATGGCAGCCATGGTGGCCCTGTTTGTCGCCGTGGGATGCGACAACAAGCCCAAGGAGGGAAAGGTCATCACACCGGGGGTGGAGGGCCTGGACACGGCCGAGAACGACTCGACGATCTATGGTAAACTGATCGACGGCGGCATGAACAGTATGATTCTCCTGACCGACGACGGCGACACGCTGGAACTGCTCCGCAATCCCGACGATACGCTGGAGGTGGTCAAGGGTGGCATCGTGCCCAACGACCGCTATGCCGTCATCGCCTATAGCGATTACGGCGACCGCTTCATCCGCACCGCTATCAACATCGAGTCGCTGAAGGGACGCTGGAGCAGCCTGGACCGCGACTTCGAGATTAAGGATGACGGTACCGTGACTTCGGCTGTGGCCTCGGAGACCAACGCATGGAAGAGTTGGGTGATTCGCAACGGACGGCTCGTGTTGGGTCGTGACACTTTCGTCGTCGATGAACTGGGCGCCGACTCCATGCTGCTGGAGAACCGCGAGGGAATCTACAGTTTCAAGCGTGGCGGAAAATAGCCGCTGCTTGATTTCTCCGTTTTCAACTTCTCAACTTCTGAAATTCTCAACGCTACGCACGCTATGGAGCCTTTTCAGGTAAAGATCTTGGGATGTGGGAGCGCGCTGCCCACAGGTAAGCATTTCTGCTCGTCGCAGGTGGTGGAAGTCAGGGGCAAGCAGTTTATGATCGACTGTGGCGAGGGGACGCAGATGCAACTGCGCAAATATAGCGTCCACTTCTCGCGCCTCATCGCCGTCTTCATCTCCCACATGCACGGCGACCATTGCTTCGGACTGCTGGGGATGCTATCCACCTTCGGTATGACGGGGCGCACGGCACCCCTCCATCTCTATGCGCCCGCCGACTTCGAGGACTTGTTTCGCCAGGAACTCGATTTCTTCTGTGACCGACTGGGCTTCGAGGTGGTCTTTCATCCCGTCGATACGACGGTGCAACAGGTGGTCTATGAGGACAAGAGTCTCACGGTGGAGACCATCCCCCTGAGCCACCGCGTGCCTTGTTGCGGATTTCTGTTTAGGGAGAAGCCTTTGCTGCCGCACATCCGCCGTGATAGGATCGACTATTACAACATCCCGCTGAGCCAAATCAACAATATCAAGGCGGGAGCGGGATGGACGACCGAAGAGGGGGTGGTGCTGGCCCACGAGGAGCTGGTCACGCCAGCGGACCCACCGAGGAGCTACGCCTACTGTTCGGACACGCGCTACTTGCCGGACCTTCACAAGCGGATAGCGGGGGTGAGCACGCTCTATCATGAGAGCACCTACGACGACTCCAACATCGACCGAGCGCAGCTCTACTACCACAGTACGGCGGGGCAGGCCGCGCAGGTGGCCCGCGACGCCAAGGTGGGGAAGTTGCTGCTGGGCCACTTCTCGGCGCGCCATTATAACGAGGAGGCTTTGCTGCAAGATGCGAGGAAAGTCTTTCCGGAGAGTTTCTTGACCAACGAAGGACTGACGTTTGACGTTTGATGAGTGGTAGGTGGCGATTTATTGCCTCAAAGCGATTAAAAGATGTTAAACGGGCGTAAATAATCGTATCGCCCACCGTCTCATTGAGAATGTTTTAGTAACTTTGCAGTAACCTATTGATTATACGGATATGAAGAAAAAGATATTTGCAAGCATAGTTTTGGCTGGAATGATGGCCGTGGGTGTGCCTACGATGGCGAGTGCTGAGGCTTCGGTTCTGATCATAGAGCAGGAGAGCCAGCGAATAACGGTGTCGGTCTCGGGATCGGTGCTCCGCGTGTCGGGTGCTGATGGCGAGGTCCTTCATATCTATAATGTCACGGGCGTGCGCGTGATGAGCATCAAGGTGGATGGTTATGAGAAGAGCTACACGCTCAACCTCCCGAAAGGATGCTACATCGTCAAGATTGGAAAGACGGTGCGCAAGATCACAATCCGTTAGTATCAGTATCAGTTGCCTATCGACGACAGTACCCCTTAACTGCTTATTCCCTATATCAATGGTTTCTCTGCCTGGCGAGTCTGAGATACAGCAAATGTTGGCTGACCCCGCCCAAAGGCAGAGTGCTTTTTCCACGCTTGTCAGGACGTATAGTCGTCCCCTCTACTGGAAAATACGCGGCATTGTCGTGACCCACGAGAATGCCGACGACGTGCTGCAGAACACTTTTTTGAAAGCTTGGCGCAACTTGGACGACTTTCGTGGTGGGTCTAAATTGAGTACTTGGCTCTACCGCATCGCTGTCAACGAGTCGCTCGACTATCTCCGCAAGGAAAAGACGCGAGCGCAGCAGCAGGCCGACTCCCCCCCTTCTTTGGCCGACCGCCTTTCTTCCGACCCCTATTTTGATGGCGACAGGGCCCAGGCCCTTCTCCAGGAGGCCGTAGCCACGCTGCCCGAAGTGCAACGGGCTGTCTTCACCCTCCGCTATTTCGACAACATGAAATACAAGGAAATGAGTCAGGTCTTGCAGACCAGCGAAGGCGCACTCAAGGCTTCCTACCACTTTGCGGTGGAGAAAGTGACCAACTATCTACAGGCCCATCAGTAGGACCGTTTGTGCAAGATGATGTAGATGATGACGGGTGCACCGATGAGTGGTGTGACGGCATTGATGGGCACGTTGCCCCCGTCAGTGGGCAGCGAGCATACCAGATTGCAGAGCAGGGCCACGACGCTTCCACAGAGAATAGTGCAAGGCATGAGCGCTCGCTGGTCGTCGTTGCCAAGTAGCAGACGCGCGATATGGGGCACGGCCAGTCCGATGAAGGCAATGGGGCCACAGAAGGCTGTGGTCGTGGCGGTGAGCAGCCCGACAAGGAGGAGCAGCACGTTGCGCAGCCGGCGGGTGGCTACGCCCATGCTCTCGGCATATTGCGCACCCAGTTGGATGATATTCAGTGGTTTGATGAGCAACAGGCAAGCCGTGAGGCCCACCAGAGTGACGGTCGAGAAGGCGGGCATCAGGGCCATCGAGACCCCACCGAAGTGGCCCAAACCCCAAATCATAAAACTCCTAACGCCCTCCTCGGTGGCAAAATAGTTGAGTAGCGAGACCACCGACGAGGCCACATAGCCCACCATCATACCGACAATGAGCAGCATGAGTCCATGGCGCATGATGGTGGAGAAAAGGAAGATGATCGCCGTAACGGCCATGGCCCCGATGAAAGCCGCCCCGACGACGGCCATAAAACCCATCCAAGAAAAGAGCGCCGTGCTCACGCTTCCTCCCCAGAGTAGCATGACGAGGGCCACGCCAAGGCTCGCACCACTACTTACGCCGAAGACGTCGGGACCCGCCAGGGGATTGCGGAAAGCCGTCTGCAGCATCAGTCCGCTGGCTGCCAGCGAGGCGCCACAGAGCGTAGCCGTCAGAGCCTGTGGCAGGCGTGTTTCTAGGACGATATACTGCCAACTGGCCTTCGCGCTCGTCTCGCCTAAGAGAATATGGACGACCTCATGGCAGGGGATCCGCACGGGCCCGATGAGGAGGGAGAGGACGAAGAGAAGGGTGGCGAGCAGCCCCAGGATTAGTCCGATGATCATTCCTTTGGCGATATGGCGATGAGATAATGTCATGTTCCTTAAATAGATCCTTTTTGCGATGTATTTTATATAATATACTTCTAATACACTTTCACTCTTTTATCTATATTATAATGTAGTTCCTTTCCGCAGTAGTTCCATTATACAATGGGTTGATAATAGCGCAACTCGCTGCCCAGTCGATCGCGCAGGGCAGGGTGGAAGAGAACGATCAGGTCGCGGAGGAGCCAGTCGGGACGCCACGACACTTCCTCGAAATAGGTTTTGCGGTCCACGGGGCATCCGTAGATTCGTCCTTCCTTGAAGGCCCGCAGTTGCTCGTAGCCTGCACACTCCGCCAGCAACTGCCTCTTGGTCAGATGGCCCTGGAAACTCATCAGCCAGATGTCGGCCTCTCCCGCCTTGTCGAGTACGGTCTCAAAGGACAGAGGCAGCGACCCGCTATGGGTGTCGGAGGCGTAGGCGTAGGAGATGTGGGCGTCGCGATAGATCAGTCCCATGCTGCTTCTGCCTCCTGGCAGATACCATGTAGATCCCGTCTTGCGCTCAGGCAGGACGCTCCGACGCTCCTTGTCGCCCTTGGCGAGGGCAGAGAGTCGTAGGTATTCGCGCTCCACGACCCGAAACAGACTGTCGGCCTCCTCGCCGCGACCCACCAACCGTCCGTAGAAGCGCATCCACTCCGCACGCCCCAGGGCCGAAGTCTCCATATAGTCGGCACATTCGATGATGGGAATCTCCGTCTTTTCAAGCGCACCATAGCCGCCACTGTTCTCGAAAGGAGAGAGCAGGACGGCGTCAGACTGTAGATCGACGATGCGCTCTACATTGGGATTCATCGCCTCGCCGCAATCGGCAATGGCGTCTTTGGCCTCTGTCAGCCGGAGGCGTCGCTGCACGTCGGGGATGAGCATATATTTCGCGTCGGCCACGCCCGCGATCCGCTGGCCCTCGCCGAGCCACTCCAGCAGGTTGGCATGGGCCGTCGTGAAGACCACCATCCGCTCCAAGGGTACGTGGACCACCGTGCCGTCGCCAGGGGGCTGGGTGCCCTCATGACCGACGAGGTAGTAGGTGTGGAGTGTCTTCCCAGGTTTCCAAGGGTCGCGGAGTTCCACACGCGTGTAACCCTCGAAGGCCGTCATGCGTAGGTTTTGGGCGTAGGCCAGTGTGATTTCCTTTCCCTCCCCCGATGGCGCCGTGGACTTCGATGTCCGTCCACAACTGCAGAAAATGAGGATGAGAAACGTATAAAAAAGCATTTTTCTATCCATTATCGCTCAATTTTACGTCGCAAAGGTACAAAAAACCGCTTAAATCTTTGCAGGGTAAAGGAAAAAATGTAACTTTGCACGAGACGGGATACGACTGGCAAGGTGAGAGCACGCTCTTGTCGCGCTCATGTGTACTATCTTGTTCCCTATTACATTATAAACAATCAAAAGTAAACCAAAACAAAATTTAGAATCATGGCAGAAGAGAATTCTAATGTTTTGACCAACCATTATGACAAGAAGAAGATCATCCAGTTCTTCGTCATTATGGTTGTCACGGCCATCGTTTGGAACTTGCCGATCGACACTTTCGGCATTGACGGCCTCACCATCGTGCAGCAACGCATCATCGCGATCTTTGTGTTCGCTACCTTGTCGTGGCTGACGGAGTGTATTCCCTCTTGGGCTACTTCGCTCGGAATCATCACCATCATGTGTCTGACCGTTTCGGACAATGCGCTGATGCCCTTCAAGGGTGAGAACGTCGGCGAACTGATGGACTCTAAGCATATTATGGCGTCCTTCGCCGACCCCACTATCATGCTCTTCCTTGGAGGATTTATCTTGGCTGCCGCTGCTACCAAGTCGGGTCTCGACGTGCTGCTGGCGCGCAACCTCATACGGCCTTTCGGTACGAAGAGTGAGAATGTGCTCCTGGGCTTCTTGCTGATCACGGGTATCTTCTCCATGTTCGTCTCCAATACGGCTACGGCAGCCATGATGCTGACGTTCCTCACGCCGGTCTTTGCCGCCTTGCCTGCCAACGGCAAGGGACGTATCGCGCTGACCATGAGTATTCCTATCGCCGCCAACCTCGGTGGTATGGGAACGCCGATCGGTACGCCTCCGAACATGATCGCTCTGAAGTTTCTCAACGATCCCACGGGTCTGAACATGGGTATTGATTTTGGTCACTGGATGGCCTTCATGTTCCCGCTCGTCATCATCCTGCTCATCATCTCTTGGCGCATCCTTCTGTTCTTCTTCCCGTTCTCGAAGAAGACCATCGAACTGGAGATCAAGGGTTCCGTCCACCACGGATGGCGCATGAATGTGGTCATCGTGACCTTCATCATCACCATCCTCCTGTGGGTGATTCCGAAGTCGGTCACGGGTATCGACTCCTACAATGTGGCCATGGTGCCGATTGGCGTCTTTGCCGTCACGGGTGTCATCACGGCCAAGGACTTGCAGGAGATCAACTGGAGTGTGATTTGGATGGTGGCCGGTGGTTTCGCCCTTGGCTTCGGTATGAATGGTAGCGGACTGGCAGACGCGGCGCTGGAGAGTATCCCGTTTGGCGAATGGAGTCCGATTGTGATCCTCCTGATCTCGGGCCTTATCTGCTACATCCTCTCCAACTTCATTTCCAACACGGCCACGGCCGCATTGCTCGTCCCGATCCTCGCCGTCGTTTGCACGGGTATGGGTGACAAGCTCCACGCCCTCGGTGGCACGAGCACCGTCCTCATCGGTATCGCCATTGCTGCCAGCTCCGCAATGTGTCTCCCGATTTCCACCCCGCCGAATGCCATTGCCTACTCAACGGGTCTCGTCAAGCAGAACGACATGCTCAAGATGGGCCTCATCTGTGGTCTCGTCTCGCTGGTGCTGGGCTACAGTGTGCTCTACTTCATCGGGAAGTCGGGTTTCCTGCTTTAGTTCAGGACTCCTATTCTTTCGTAAAGATTAGTAGATTGATTTCAAGATAGCTGGGTCCTATAACCATGTACCATTGGTGATGTTTAGAACCCACGGGTAAAATGAAGGGTGGTATGGGGAGCAAGTGTGCTCTCCGGCCACCCATTTTTAGTTGCATAGATTCAACTCAAAGAAATATGATACGCAACTTGGTGTTTGATTATGGTGGCGTCGTGGTGAATGTCCACGGTTCTGTGGTGCGGCGCGCCTTTATGGACCTGCGCGTGGCCCGATGGAAGCAGATCCTCTACTATCGGCGCATCAAGCGGTTGAAAGACGACTTCATCGACGGTGTGCGGCCTGCGGAGGAAGTCCTCGACGAGATCCACGCTCTCTGCGGGCGCGGTGTTTCTCGTTCGCAACTCTGCCAGGTGATGGGACTGCTGGCGGGCGAGTTGCCTCCCGAACGCATCCGGCTGATCGCCTCGCTGCGAAAGAAGTATCGCGTCTATGTGCTGAGCAATATCAACGACTCACTTTGGCAGACCAGTGTCCGACAGATCGAAGCCTTGGGCCTCTCGGTGGCTGACTGCTTCGACGCTACCTTCCTCTCCTACGAGATGGGGGTGGCAAAACCCGACGAGGCCATCTATCAGCAGATGATAGCGGCGACGGGGATGATACCTGCCGAGACCCTCTACTTCGACGACCGCCGCAACAATGTGGAGGCCGGCCTGCGCCTCGGTTTTCAGGCCCACCAGGTCGTCAGCAATCAGTTGGAGGCGTGTCCTGCTTTTGCCCGTCTTGTGGGTAATAGTGGGAGGTGACAGGTGAGCACTGATGCCACCTTCAAGGTGTGATGGCCGTGTCGTCAAAAAAACTAAGGTCCTGCTGTCAAAGAGTAATGAACGTCTAACCAAGTTGTCATGATGGCACAATAGCAAGCTAATATCGACGTGGAAGGGGTAAAAAACGGGCGAGCGGGTGGCTATCTCAAACTTTTTTTGTAGTTTTGCACTTCCAATGAAAACTGTACGCGCGATTGTCACCACATTGATATGGACGCTGGCCGGGTGCTACCTGCTGCCTGCCATTCTGTTCCATATCCCTGCCATCCAGGAAATGGTGGGCGAAAAGGTGGCCGAAGTCGTTGCCGAAACCCTGAAGACCAACGTGCGTGTGGGACGGGTTGATGTGGGCTTCTTCAATCGTCTTGTGGTCGATGGCCTGCGGATCGACGACCAGCAACGGCAGCCGATGATTCAGGCTTCGCGTGTGGCGGCCAAGGTCGATTTGGTCTCTCTCTTCCAGGGCAAGGTGAGGATTTCCTCCGCCCAGCTCTTCGGCCTCGATGCACGCCTCTATCAGAAAGACGCCCATACGCCACCCAACTTCCAGTTTGCCCTCGACGCACTTTCTGACAAGGACAACAAGGAACCCTCGCATATCGACCTCGCCATCCAGTCGCTCGTTGTCCGCAACGGTTCGGTCCGCTATGACCAACTATGGCAACCGCGCAAGGCGGGTCTCTCACCCTCCCATCTCCATCTTTCTCAACTCAGCGGCCATTTCGTCCTCCATTCGCTCACGCCCGACGGACTGAAGGCCGACGTCAAAAAACTCTCTTTCTGCGAGCAGAGTGGGTTGCAAGTCGATGCGCTCTCGCTCCATTTTAAGGCCGACCAGCACCAGGCTCGCATCAGCGACTTGTCGTTGCGCCTGCCCCATTCGCTCTTGGTCGTTCCAGAAGTGGCTGTGTCCTACCGTATGGCCGATGGCTCCATCGACTGGCGCACGGCCCAGGGGCGTGCTCGCATAGCCTCCTCCCACGTCACGGTCTCCGACTTGGCCTTTCTCCATTCCAGGCTGAAGGACTGCGACCGTCTCGTGAGCCTGGAGCTTGAGGCTCGTATGGCTGCCTCCCAGTTGCAGGTGGCCGGCCTGCGCGTGCAGAGCGAGGGCCTGCTCGACACCCGTCTCACGGGCCGCGTGTCGCTGAAGAATCCTGCCACTGACTGGCAGGGGAATATAGTCCGCCTCAGTGCTGACCTTCCGCAACTCTCCTCTCTCCTTGCCCAGTTGACGCAGGGGAACACGAAGTTACCAGCGGAAGTCGCGCGCCTGGGCCATGTCAATTGGACGGGATCGTTCGCCCATCTTCATGACCGCCTGGAGGCGAAGGGCCGTCTCCTCTCCGATGTAGGTTTTGTGCGATTGGATGCCGCCATCAGAGGACGCGAGGTGTCGGGCATGGTGGAGACGGAGGGCTTTGAGTTGGGTCGCCTCCTGAGCAATCCCGACTTGGGAGGCCTTGCCGCCAAGGTGGAGGGTCGCGCCCTGATACCACAGGAGTTGTCGCAGCTCCGCTTCGAGGCAAAGGTCAGCGTGCCCTATTTCGACTTCAAGGGCTACCGCTACCGTCAGATCCATCTCGATGGTGCGATGGCCAATGATGTCTTTGACGGACTGCTGAGTCTCGATGATCCCAATGGTCGCATCCGTTTCCAGGGCAAGGTTGCCCATCTCCTTTCTTTGTTGGAGAAAGGGAAGCAGTCCCGCGTGGCAGTGGATGCTTCGCTGACGGTAGATAACACCTCGTTGTCTCGCCTTCAACTCTCTGCTGCCCTCGGAGCGAGGGTGCTCTCCTTGGCTGCCCGCATCCAGGGCAACGCATCGTCTCTCAATGACCTCAACGGCTTGTTAGACCTCAAGAATTTTTCTCTCCGCCAACCCGGTGAGCAGATTGCCTTGCCCTACCTCCATGCAGAGGTGGCCAATGGGGTGGCGCACCGATCCCTGCGGGCGCATACCGATTTTGCCGATATAGAAATCGGTGGACGTTATGATTATCCTACGCTTTTGGGAAGGTTGCAGAACCTGGTCGGCCACTATCTCCCTTCCCTCGTCAGTCCGGTGCCTTCCCGTGGCAACGACTGCGTCTCTATCTCCGCCACCATCTCCGATACGCCGCTTCTGCGCTCCTTGCTCCACCTGCCGCTGACGCTCCAGGCTCCTGTGGAGTTGCAAGGAGTGGTCGATGGACGACAAGGCAACCTCCAGTTGACTGCCCCGTCGCTGATCGTCAGTGACCAGCAGATCACGCAGGCGAGCCTTCACCTGCAGACTGCCGACTCCCTCCGTCTGACTTTCGCTGCTCACCGCGAGGACAAAGAGGGGGCTGCACTGTGTGTCTCGGGCTATGCTGCCGCCAAGGACGATCAGTTGCGTCCTCATATCACGGCGCAGATGGGTGGCAAGTTGCCCGTATCAGCTGAGGCGGATGCCGACGTAGCCTTTGAGCGCGACCGTGGTATGCTGGTCAGCCGCATCCATCTCAATCCCTCGATGGTGAAGGTGGACACCCTGCTCTTCAACGTCCTGGCCTCGGATATCACCTACGCCCACCACCGACTGGACATCGACCACTTCGAGGTGTCCAACAAGGATCAGCTCATTGGCATCAACGGTCAGACCACGGGTAGCGAGGACGACTCGTTGAAGGTCACGCTGCGCAATATCGACGTGCCCTATATCCTCGACTTGGTCCATTTCAAGTCGGTGGAGTTTGACGGTGTGGCCTCGGGTACGGCCTATGTGAAGAAATTCTTCACCCAACCGACCATCAACGCACAGTTGCAGGTTGATGACTTCCAGTTTGAGAAAGGCGATATGGGCACGCTCCGCGCTCATGTCACCCTCCAGGACGGGCGGGTCAATATCGACGCCGTTGCCGACGATGGTCCCGATTCCCATACGGATATCAAGGGCTATGTCTCCATCAAGGACAATTACATCAACCTGCCGATCCGGGCCTACAACTCGCGGCTCGACTTCGTTCAGTCGTTCACCGACTCCTTCCTCGACGATGTGCATCTGAGGGGTAACGGATGGGTGCGCGTCATCGGCCCCCTGAGCGATGTCAACCTTGCTGGCAATATGCGTGCGAGTGGTTCGGTCCATGTCTCTGCGCTCAATACCGACTATCACGTGCGTGACGTGCAGGTGCTCTTGCGTCCTGACGAGATCACCTTCATGAATGATACGATTCGCGACCGCGAGGGCAACTATGGCATCCTGGGTGGTGGACTCCACCACCAGGCTTTGCGCCGTCTGACCTATGATATTTTCGTTGAGGCCCACAACATGCTTGCCTACGACAATCCGCAGCCCGATCTGAAGAGTTCTTTCTGGGGCCGGGTCTATGCCACGGGCGCCTGTGCCATCCACGGTCGTTCGGGAGAAACCACCATGGATATCGAGGCCACACCCGGTCCTCGGTCTTTTATAGAATATAATGCCGCGCAAGAGGGCACGGTGGGTGGCAATGACTTCATCGAATGGCTTACGCCACGGGCCGACTCCGCTCAGGCGGTCCTCCAGGGTGGGGGAGAATGGGAGGCGGCGAGAGACTCCCTGGACAAGGAGATAGACGTGCCGTCGGACATGCGCATCAACTTCCTCGTCAAGGCCAATCCCGACTTCACGCTCCGCGTCTTGATGGATGCTGCCTCGGGCGACAACATCGCGCTGCGGGGCGATGGCGTGATCCGAGCCAACTGGTTCAACAAGGGTGCGTTCCAGATGTATGGCAACTATGATGTGGATGAGGGTAGCTACAACATCACCATTCAGAATATCATCAAGCGTAGTTTCCAGTTCCAGCCGGGTTCTTCCATCGCCTTCGGTGGCGACCCCTTTGCAGCAGCGCTCAACCTCAAGGCCCGCTATACGCTCAACAGTGTGCCGCTCTCCGACCTCCAGTTGGGACAGTCGTTCAAGCGAAACAACATCCGCGTCAACTGTCTGATGGACATCAACGGCACCCCCGAATCGCCGCAGGTCACCTTTGGCCTCGATCTGCCTACGCTCTCTGCCGACGCGCAGCAGATGGTGCGATCGGTCATCAACTCTCAGGAGGATATGAACCAGCAGGTATTGTACCTCCTGGCTGTGGGACGCTTTTATACTCAGGGAGCCAACAATGCGCTCCAGGAACAGCAGGCACAGAGCCAGACCTCCCTCGCCATGCAAAGTTTGCTCTCGGGCACGCTCTCGCAGCAGATCAACTCCGTACTGTCGAATGTGGTGCGCAGCGACAACTGGAGTTTTGGCGCCAATATCTCCACGGGCAACGAGGGTTTCAACAATGCGGAGTATGAGGGACTGCTCAATGGAAGGCTACTCAACAACCGCCTGCTGATCAATGGTGAGTTTGGCTATCGTGACAACGCGGCGACGGACAATGCCTCCTTCATCGGCGACTTCGATATCCGCTATCTCTTCACCCCGACGGGTAGCCTGGCCGTCCGCTTCTACAATCAGAACAACGACCGCTACTTCACGCGCAACTCGCTCACCACACAGGGTATTGGCCTCATCATCAAGAAGGACTTCACCAACCTGCGCGACCTCTTCGGACCGAAACGAAAGAAATGGGGTATCAAAAAAGAGAAGCGACCGAAGGTGCGCTCGAAGAAATAACATCATCGTGTCGCAGCCTTCGTAACTATTCAGCAATAACACTCCTTTGAGTTTTTGTC
>ULSN01058373.1_pt1 | contig 24334 bp, 19 predicted proteins | sample 1956771 | NCBI WGS metagenome assembly ULSN01 (sample SAMEA4835709, study PRJEB28245) | human gut metagenome | biome: gut microbiome; material: fecal sample | place: Denmark | collected 2008
TTCATTGATGACCGGCGCCTGCCATCATTTATGACCCGTGTAGGTCTTAAGAGAAGACCCGAGCAAGGCACAAAAGGCTGTTCTTTCGATTGCCGGTGCAAAGGTACGAAGATTTTCGGTAACCGCCAAATTTAGGCATGTGATAAGGAGCGATTTTCAGCAACTTACGATTTGAAAGTTAGTTATGAAGAATAAATTCTATGTTTTATGGGGCGCATCTCTATGTTTTAGCGGCATAGAAAACTATGTATTATGATATAAATCAGCATGTTACAAAGTAATACCCGATTACGGGGAAACGTGTTCAGTATTCAGTATTCAGTTTTTTTCGCGATAGTTACCCATTTTGTGGTTACAAATCGTAAGTAATTATTTTATATTATATATTATTATATATATATAATATACCTTCTATGTAGAGGATGGTAATAACAGCGAAAAAAACTGAATACTGAATACTGAACACCCTTTTTAGGCATTATAAGCCTGTAAAGGCAAAAGCTTTCCAGCCTGCCCAACCTTGTGATATATCCATTAGCCACGATTCATGGTCATAATGAATTTGCCAACAAAGCTTGTCCCTGCTTTAATGTAAAGAAGGAGTGGGGGAAGGAGTAAAACAAAAATAGCGGATCTGTCACAGACCCGCTATTTCTTATCATTTTAAAATTTTTTAATATGTTAATTAAAAATGTCGTTGTCTTATACAATGCCCTGAGCCATCATAGCCTTAGCTACCTTCAGGAAGCCTGCTACGTTTGCACCCTTTACGTAGTTTACGTAACCGTCTGGCTCAGTACCATACTTCACGCAGTTAGCGTGAATATCGTTCATGATGTCGTGGAGCTTAGCATCAACCTCCTCACGAGACCACTTCAGACGCTCTGAGTTCTGGCTCATCTCAAGACCTGATACTGCAACACCACCTGCGTTGGCTGCCTTACCTGGAGAGTAGAGAATCTTAGCATCCTGGAATACCTTGATAGCCTCTGGAGTAGAAGGCATGTTAGCACCCTCGCTTACTGCGATTACGCCGTTGGCGATGAGAGCCTTGGCTGCCTCCTCGTTGATTTCGTTCTGAGTAGCTGATGGGAGAGCGATGTCTGCCTTCTCAAACCAAGGCTTAGCACCTGCAACATATTTTACACCATACTTCTCTGCATACTCCTTGATACGGCCACGCTCTACGTTCTTGAGCTCCATGATGTAATCGAGCTTCTCGCGGTCGATTCCGTCTGGGTCGTAGATGTAACCGTCTGAATCTGAACATGTAACTGGCTTAGCACCCAACTGGAGCAACTTCTCCATAGTGTACTGAGCTACATTACCTGAACCTGAAACCAAAACAGTCTTGCCCTTGATGTCAATACCCTTGGTAGCGAGCATGTTGCAGAGGAAGTATACGTTACCGTAACCTGTAGCCTCAGGACGGATCAATGAACCGCCGAACTCCTGACCCTTACCGGTCAAGACGCCCTGGAACTGGTGTGTCAACTTCTTGTACATTCCGAAGAGGTAACCTACCTCACGGCCACCTACACCGATGTCACCAGCTGGAACATCCTCGTCTGGACCCATGTGACGATAAAGCTCTGTCATGAAAGCCTGGCAGAAACGCATTACCTCGTTGTTGCTCTTGCCACGTGGAGAGAAGTCGGAACCACCCTTAGCACCACCCATTGGGAGAGTAGTAAGAGAGTTCTTGAATGTCTGCTCGAAAGCCAAGAACTTCAAAATACCCAAGTTTACTGACTTGTGGTAGCGAAGACCTCCCTTGTAAGGGCCAATCGCGTTGTTGTGCTGTACGCGGTAACCCATGTTAGTCTGTACGTTGCCCTTATCATCTACCCAAGATACGCGGAACTGGATGATGCGGTCTGGAATGCAGAGACGCTCGATGAGGTTTGCCTTCTCAAACTCTGGGTGCTTGTTGTACTCTTCCTCGATAGTACCGAGAACCTGACTAACTGCCTGAATGTACTCAGGCTCATTTGGGAATCTTCTTTGGAGATTCGCGATTACTTCAGATGCTTTCATAATCTTTAATCTTTTATTGTGTTTAAATTCTTATTTTTAATTTCTGCTTGCAAAGATACATGTTTTTCTTGAAAACACCAACAAAAAGAAAGAAAAAATGCAGAAAAAGTAGAAAAAAGTCATTTTTTAACATTTTTAGCCACGTTTTGTAGCGCATTTGTGTACGCACACCTTATTATATAAGAGACGTTTTTCGGGGTTTAAGCCTTTATCTCCGTTTTAGGGAATCTCGCATTCTGACGACTTCTGTTTATCTATCCTGCGCCATAGGGCATAAATGAGCAGGATGATAGCATAGAGACCGAATACCTGAGGCAGACTGATTCTTACGTTTTCGATGCTTGCTCCAGGCAGCATGCTGATCAGTTTTATGGCTGTATTCAAAAACTGGGTGATGCTGGTCAGGGCGCCTGATGTAAGGCTGATGAGTGGGGCGACAACCGGTGCTATGGGCGTCCATAACGTGAGTGGGGAGAACAGGATTAAGGCTGCTCCAAGATATAGGATGAGGGTTGCTGCGGGAATGGCGATGTAATTGGTGAGAAGTGAATAGCACGATATTCTGCCGAAGGTGTAGACGATGACCGGAAGGGTTCCTATCTGGGCTGCCAGTGAAACGCAAAGGAGTCCCCATGCCCAACGGATGAAACGGCTGCGGATGGGGAGGAGGGTGTAAAGGGGTGTGAAGAACAGCAGAATGGAGGCTACGGCAAGGAACGAAAGCTGGAAACTCAACTCGAAAAGATAGAGCGGACTGATGAAGAGCATAAATACATAAGCTGAGGCTAAAGTGTTGAGTGGTAGACCGGTACGATGGAATGCTAAACTTAAGCTGTAGGCTGAAAGCATGATGGCTGCACGGACTGCACTTGCCGGCAATCCGATGAGAAAAACGTAGGTCCAGATGGAGATGAGGGACAGGATGATGGTGTAAACTGAGTACTTTCTGCCGCCTAGCAGAAAGATGAAAAGCTGGAAGATAATGCCTATATGAAGTCCGCTTACTGCCAGGATGTGACTGGCTCCGGAAATGGAGTAACTGTTTCGGGTGTTCGAGTCGAGTGCGCTCTTGTCGCCCAGCGCCATGGCTGCGATGACTGCATAGTCTTGCTGTTTTACGTGAAGGGAAACCAGTTTGCCTTCAATATTGCTTTTATAGCGTTCGGTATTGATTTTTGCCCGTGTGAGGTAAGACAGTTCCTGCCAGTTTTTCAGTTGTGTAGAGGTTTGGGCGTCTGCTATTTGCTTACAGGTAAGAAAAGCCCCAAGGCTCAGGATGCATAAATGAAGCATCACGCATTGGGAGAAGATGAGAAACTGGTGGCTCCTGCTGAAGTAGGCTTTTTTGCTTAAGAACTCAGTAAGGAAAAAGATGATGCTGCCAAGGGCGCATGAAATGATGGAGATGATGAGCCAGAAGCGCATATTGAAATCATCATAGCCCCATTTGGCTATGATGATTCCGATCGTCAGTATGAGGCTGATGGTCATGAGCGGGGTGAGGGGTAGCTCTTTCATCGTTCCTCTTTCCTTATTAAAAAGATGATTTATTTCCTATTTCTTGAATCCGAAGATGCGCTTGATGAATTTCTTTACTGCGTTTTCTTTCTTCTGTGGATTCACGATAGGGGTGTGCTTGCGTGCAGCCGGTTTGTCGCCCTTCTTCTGGGTTACGCCTCTGCCACGGCCGTTGCTGCCTGGGCGAACATTGTTCTCGGTGCCTGGGCGCTGCTGGTTGCTGTTATTGCTGTTATTGCGGCGCTTCTGGCTGTTGCTGTTCTTTGGCTGCTCGCCTGGCTGGGCTGGCTTTCTGTTCTGCTGCTTTGCGTTCTGCTGCCTGTTGCCCTGCTGAGGCTGCTGCTTTGCGTTCTGCTGCCTGTTACCCTGCTGAGGCTGCTGCTTTGCGTTCTGCTGCCTGTTGCCCTGCTGTGGCTGCTGTTCGTTGTTGCGTGGCGCTTTTTCCTGACGCTCGTTTGGCTTGTTTGGCTTGCGCTTGTGAGAGGTCTGGTCGCGGTCTTTCTGTCGGCGGTTCTTGGCGCTGTTCTTTCCGGCCTCGCCGTTTCCGCCGTTACCGCGTCTGTTGTTTCTTCCGTTTGCGCCTTTCTTCTTCGGCTTGTTGAGCTTGATGTATTCAGGACCTTCGCCGCATCCCTCAGGGAGAGGCATCTTGTCTACTACCTTCTCGAGGAACTTCTCAATCTGCTGGAACCAGTACTGGTCTTCTTCGCTCACGAAGGTGATGGCTCTACCATCGCGGTTGGCACGGGCTGTACGGCCGATGCGGTGAACGTAATCTTCTGTATCGTGAGGAACATCGTAATTGATGACCATCTCAATATCATCGATGTCGATTCCGCGCGCCACAATGTCGGTAGCTACGAGAACATCATACTGTCCGCTCTTGAACTTGAACATCACATCGTCGCGCTCAGCCTGTTCCAGGTCGCTGTGCATGGCTCCGCAGTTTACTCCAATCTGCTGGAGGGAAGCTGCGAGTTGCTTCACCTTGAATTTGCTGCCGCTGAAGACGATGACACGCTTCAGGTCGCCCGCCTTGAAGATGTCCTTGATGATGGTCATCTTCTGGGTTTCGTAGCATACGTATGCTTCCTGCTTGATTTTCTCGGCTGGCTTGCTGACGGCAAGTTTGATTTCTACCGGATTCTTGAGCAGGGTCTTAGCCAGTTCTTCTATCTTCTCAGGCATGGTTGCCGAGAACATGATGGTCTGGCAGGTCTTTGGCAGTTTGGCTGCGATGGTCTTGATGTCTTCTGAGAAACCCATATCGAGCATGCGGTCGGCCTCGTCGAGAATGAAGAAGCTTACCTTGCTGAGGTCTACATTGCCCAGAGAGATATGGGAGATGAGACGGCCCGGGGTGGCGATGACTACATCGGCGCCCATGCGGAGGCTGCGCAACTCCTGATCGTAGCGGTTGCCGTCGTTGCCGCCGTATACGGCTACGCTGCTCACGCCCTGAAGGTAATAGCCGAAGCCTTGCATCGCCTGGTCAATCTGCTGGGCGAGCTCGCGGGTTGGTGACATGATGACGCAGTTGATGGCGTCTTTCGGATAACCGCCGTCATCGAGCTTGCTCAATACTGGCAGCAGATAGGCTGCGGTCTTGCCGGTTCCGGTCTGGGCTACGCCCAATACATCGTGACCTTCTAATATCTCTGGAATGCACTTTTCCTGTACTGGAGTGCATGTGTCGAAGCGCATGTCATATAATGCGTCGAGCACGTTGTCGTTTAAATCTAATTCGTCGAAATACATTCTTCTATAGTTTATAGTTTACAGTTTATAGTTTATAGGGGGCACGGCTGCTATAAACTATAAACTCTTAATTATTAATTGATAATTACCTCGGTGCCTTGCGGTAGCAGAAGTAGGCTACGATGGCGAAGAGGAAGTTTGGGAGCCACGCTGCCAGAACAGGCGGGAAGTTGGCCTGGATGGCGAAGGTGGCAGAAACCGTCTGCAGCATGATGTAGCCGAAACTCAGGGCTAGACCCACGCCTAACGCTGCTCCCATGCCGCCCTTGCGCTTGCGGGCTGAGAGGGAAACACCGATGATGGTGAGGATGAACGAAGCGAAGGAGGAGGCGATGCGCTTGTGGTATTCTACCTCGTACTGCACTACGTTGCCCGAACCGCGGTTTATCTGCTTGGAGATGTAATCGCGGAGCTCAGGACTGGTGAAAGTTTCCTGCTGACCCTTGGAATAAACCAGGTCGGTAGGTTCCATCATGATGATGGTGTCCTTCTGCGCTCCGCTCGTAATATGCTCCCTCATGCCATGGAGCTTGCGGATTTTCCAGTTGCTCAGCTTCCAGTGATACTTGCTGTCGGAAATGGTGTCGTACTGGATGTCCATCGCTGTAAGGTGGCTTACGAGTTTCTTGTCCTGGAACTTGTCGAGACAGAATCCGTAGCCGCGCTTCATGCTGTTGTCGTAATGCTGCATATAGGCAATCACTCCCTTGTCTACCTGCAGCTGCACGTTCTCGGCACTGGTATTCTTCTTCTTGTTCTTGTACAGCGTTTCGAAGTTCTGCCTGATGACGGTTCCGTGGGGAATGACGTAGGCTGAGAGCCCGAAGGAGAGGGCTGAGAGCAGCACGCAGGTAATCATGTATGGGCGAAGGAGACGCTTGAAGGATACTCCCGACGCCAGGATGGCGATGATTTCGGAATTGCTTGCCAGCTTGGTGGTGAAGAGAATGACCGCCACGAACACGAACAGCGCACTGAAGAGGTTGGCGAAATAGGGCACGAAGTTGGCGTAGTAATCGAAGATGATTGCGCGCGCCGGTGCATGGTGCTCTGTGAATTTCGACAGGTTCTCGTTGAAGTCGAAGACGATGGCGATGGAGATGATCAGGGCGATGGAGAAGAAATAGTAGCCCAGAAACTTCTTGATAATGTACCAGTCGAGCTTCTTGATGTACCTGAACGGGTTGAGAAACCTGAATATGCGCAGGAACCGGAGCTTGTGAGTCAGCCAGCGCACAGCCCTGATGAGCCACCCGAACTTGCGGGCAGCCCATCTGCCGCTGCGGTAGAGCCGGCGGTGTTTTCTTATTTTCTTAAAATCTTTCATTATGCTTGCTTACTTAAATTCTTCGGCCAAGCTGGTCGATGATGGAATTCTTCCATGCCACGAAATCGCCCTGTTCGATATGATGGCGGGCGTCGGTTACGAGGCGCAGATAGAAAGAGAGGTTGTGGATGCTGGCTATCTGCATCGCCAGCAGCTCCTGTGCCTTGAAGAGGTGGTGGAGGTAGGCCTTCGTGGTGACGAGGTCGATGTCGCAGCCGTCGGGATCTACCGGACTGAAATCTTTCTCCCACTTCTTGTTGCGCATGTTCATCGTGCCCTGATAGGTGAAGAGCATGGCGTTGCGGCCGTTGCGGGTCGGCATTACGCAGTCGAACATGTCTACGCCGCGCTCGATGGCTTCGAGGATGTTCTGCGGGGTTCCTACGCCCATCAGATATCTCGGCTTGTCTTTCGGCAGGATTTCGTTCACTACTTCTATCATCTCATACATCACCTCGGTAGGTTCTCCTACGGCAAGTCCGCCGATGGCATTTCCGTCAGCTCCCTTGTCGGCAATGTATTTGGCTGCTTCGCGGCGCAGGTCCGGGAAGGTGCAGCCCTGGACGATAGGGAAGAGACTCTGCTGGTAGCCGTAGAGAGGTTCGGTTTCGTTGAATCGCTTGATGCAGCGGTCTAGCCAGCGCTGGGTGAGCATGAGACTGTTCTTGGCGTACTGGTAATCGCTCTGTCCCGGTGGACATTCATCGAAGGCCATCATGATGTCGGCTCCGATGATGCGCTCGGTGTCCATCACGTTCTCCGGTGTAAAGAAGTGCTTGCTGCCGTCGATGTGGGAGCGGAACTCGCAGCCTTCTTCCTTGAGCTTGCGGATGCCGGTGAGCGAGAAGACCTGGAAGCCGCCGCTGTCGGTGAGGATAGGACGGTCCCAGCCGTTGAACTTGTGCAAGCCGCCTGCAGCCCTGATGACGTCAAGACCTGGGCGCAGGTAGAGGTGATAGGTGTTGCCGAGGATAATCTGTGCCATGACTTGCTTCTTGAGTTCCTCGAAGTGGACGCCCTTCACGCTTCCCACGGTTCCTACGGGCATGAAGATTGGGGTCTTGATCTGTCCGTGGTCGGTGGTGATGATGCCTGTACGCGCATCGCTTGCTTTATCTGTTACTTGTAATTCAAATTTCATTTCTATTCTTTTTTATCATTTTCCTCAATGCTGAAGTCTGTAGGGTTTTTCACCTTCTCGTCGGTCAGCGCGAACTGCCAGACGTCAGCTACGTTCTCTACATAGTGGAAGTCTACGCCCTTGAGATATTTCTCCGGTATTTCCTCTACGTTCTTCTGGTTCTCCCTGCACATCACGATGTGCTTGATTCCTGCCCGCTTGGCTGCCAGAATCTTCTCTTTGATTCCGCCTACCGGGAGCACTTTGCCGCGGAGGGTAATCTCGCCGGTCATGGCTGTGTTGGCACGAACCTTGCGCTGGGTGATGGCTGAGGCAATGCTGGTGGCGATGGTGATTCCGGCAGAAGGACCGTCTTTCGGGGTGGCTCCCTCAGGCACGTGGATATGGATGTTCCACTGCTCGAAGATGCGGTAGTCTACCTGCAGCAGGTCGATGTGCGACTTGACGTATTCCAGTGCGATAATGGCTGATTCCTTCATCACGTCGCCCAGATTTCCGGTGAGGGTGAGCTTGCCTGCCTTGCCCTTGCTGAGCGAGGTTTCGATGTAGAGGATTTCGCCGCCTACTGAGGTCCAGGCGAGTCCGGTTACCACTCCTGCGTAGTCGTTGCCCTGGTAGATGTCGCGGTTGAACGGCGGATTGCCCAGCAGGTCTTTTACTTCGTCAGGGGTGATGGTGTAGTTCTTCAGCTCCTGGTTGCAGGCGAGTTTGTAAGCCATCTTGCGCAGACTCTTGTCAATCTGTTTCTTCAGCTGTCTTACGCCGCTCTCACGGGTATAGTGCTCGATGATGAACTCGAGGGCATTCTTGTTGAAACTTACCTTCGGCGAAACCTTGTCGAGACCGGTGCTTTCCAGCTCTTCCGGTACGAGGTGGCGCTTGGCAATCTCTGTCTTCTCTTCGGTAATGTAACCGCCTACTTCTATCAGCTCCATACGGTCGAGGAGCGGACGCGGAATGACGCTCAGGTCATTGGCGGTGGCGATGAAGAGCACCTTGGAGAGGTCGTAATCCATATCGAGATAATTGTCGTGGAAGGCATTGTTCTGTTCCGGGTCCAGCACTTCGAGCAGGGCTGATGCAGGATCGCCGTTGAAATTGCTCTGCGCCACCTTGTCAATCTCGTCGAGGATGAAGACAGGATTGCTGCTGCCTGCCTTCAGCATGTTCTTGATGATGCGGCCCGGCATGGCTCCCACATAGGTGCGGCGGTGACCGCGGATTTCGGCTTCATCGTGCAGACCGCCCAGCGACATGCGTACATACTTGCGCTTCATGGCTGCTGCGATGCTCTTGCCCAGACTGGTCTTGCCCACGCCCGGAGGACCGTAGAGGCAGAGGATAGGACTCTTTCCGCCGCCGTTCAGCGCTCTTACGGCGAGGAATTCCAGGATGCGCTCCTTTACATTCTCCATGCCGTAGTGGTCGTGGTTCAGAATGCGCTTGGCACGGGTCAGACTGAGGTCGTCCTGGGTGTAGGAATTCCAAGGCAAATCTACCATGGTCTGCAGGAATCCGATCTGTATCGAATAGTCAGGACTCTGCTGGTTCAGCGTGTCGAGTTTGGCGATTTCTTTCTTGAAGATTTTGGCGGTTTCCTCGCTCCAGTTCTTTGTTTTCGCCTTCTCCAGAATCTCCTTCTTCTCCGGACTGGCGTTGCCTTCTCCCAGTTCTTCCCTGATGTTCTTGATCTGCTGCTTGAGGAAGTATTCCTTCTGCTGCTCGTCCAGGTCGTAGTGGGTTTTGTTCTCAATCTCAGTCTGGATATGGAGCAGATGGCGCACCTTGTTCAGAGATCTGATGGCAATCATGATGCGCTCGTTGAGATTTTCCTCTTTCAGCATCTTGATTTTGTCCTCGATGGAGAAAGGCAGGAGGGAGCACATGAAGTTGCACTGCATGTGAATGCTCGACAGTTCGTTGATTGCCTGGATAGCATCATCAGAATAGTTGGCGCTCGATTTGATATAGTCTGTCGTTTCGTAATGGAAGTTCTCGTAGAGCATTCTGAAGAGTTCATCGTTGTTCTCATCAGGCCATTTCTCCGGAAGACTTTCTACTTCCATTACTGTGTAAGGCTCTTTTTGAACGAGATGTTTCATCTGGCATCTGCCCAGACCCTGGATGATGATGCTCATCTGGTCTGTGCCAGGCATCTTGATAACCTTGATCAGTTTGGCGAAGACGCCTACCGGGTAGAGGTCTTCTTCGTAGGGAGATTCTGTATCTTTGTTCTTCTGACAGAATACACAGAATGTGGTGTCTGGCTTCTTTTCCAGCATTCTGACGAGATTCAGACTTTCCTTTCTTCCCACAACGATAGGGGTCATATTGGTAGGGAAAACTACAATATCTCGCATGCAGAGGGTAGGGTATAAACCTGCTTCCTGGTCTTCGATCAGGGTTCTTGGGTCGCCCTCATAGTCTGCAATCATCTGTATTCGGGTACTTGTTCTTCTATTGTCCATTTTGTTATAATTTCTATTTTTTCCGTGCAAAGGTACTCATTTTTTGCGAAATATCGTGGAAGATAATAGATTATTTCATCATAAAAGTGCTTTTTCTATATATAAGTACCCGTTTTTATAGATGTAAGCGTCTGCTTTTGCAGGTGGAAATGGCAATTTCTGCTGCTTGCGATAAAATAAATTGGCAGCAGATTCGTTTTCTTCTGTAAAGAAGCAGAAGAATTTATGGGTAATTTTCGATTTAAACAGTTTGAAATAGAGCAAGACCGTTGTGCCATGAAAGTGGGAACTGACGGCGTTTTGCTGGGTGCCTGGGCGCAAGGTGGCAGGCGGATTCTGGACATCGGTTCCGGAACGGGTCTGATTTCGCTCATGATGGCGCAGCGTTTTCCTGAAGCTGAGGTAGTGGGGATTGATATGGATGCTGATGCTTGCGGACAGGCTAAGGAGAATGTGAAGGCAAGTCCGTTTCGCGATAGGGTGGAAATCGTATGTTGCAGGCTGCAGGATTTCGGAGCTGACAGGACTTTTGATGCGATAGTAAGCAATCCTCCGTTCTTTGTAGACAGCTTGAAAAATCCGGACAGCAAGAGGACGATGGCGAGACATACGGACAGTCTTCCGTTCCGCGACTTGTTTGCGGGTGTAAAACGGTTGCTTTCTGATGAGGGCGTTTTCTCTGCAATTGTTCCTGCTGAAGTAGTAGAACAATTTGTTGCAGAGTCCTGTATGTTAGGCTTTTATCTTATACGTAAGTGCGGTGTAAAAACGGTAGAACGCAAGCAGCCGAAACGCTTTATGCTGAGCTTTGCCAAGCACCGTATTTCGCCTTATGAAGAGCATGTAGAAACAATGATGGATTCGCAGGGAAACCGCTCGGAATGGTATAAGAAAATAACGGAAGAATTCTACCTTTTCTAGGAGTGTTGAATGTTGAGTGTTGAATGTTGAGTGTTGAATGTTGAATTTAGAGGGAGTGTTGAGTGTTGAATGTTGAATGTTGAATGGATTGGGGGCAACACTCAACATTCAACACTCAACATTCAACATTGTATCAAAGGTTCAGCTTCTTCTGTACCAGTTTGCTGATAGCTTCCACTCTTCTGCTCTGGCGCTGGATGTCTTTATGAATATCATCGCGCACGGCATTGATGTCGTTGAAGAAATCGGCAAAGGCAGACTGAATCATGTTCGGCTTGCGGTCGTTCTTGTTCGCAAACGGGTTCACTACCATCTTGATTCCCTTTTCTTCCAGATGAACATCAATCTCTGCACCCGTCATGACAGGGTCGCCATCGTAATGGATTACGCCAGGCTGACTGCGGGTGATGTGGAGCTTCTTGCAGCGGAATGACTTGATTTTTGAGTTCTTGTCCAGCGTCTTGTTGAACATGTCGAAACTTACCTGAGGCGCCTCGATGACATCGAACGGCTCCATGATGACAACATCCATCAGTCCGTCGCTCATGGATGCTTGCGGGGCAATATAGGCATTGTTGCCATACTGCGATGCGTTGGCACAGGAAATGAGGAACGCCTTATACTGCTTGGTGCCCGTCTCGTCCTCCAGGGTGTAAGTCTCAGGCTTATACTTCAATCCCTCGCGCAGGATGTTTTCAGCATAAGTGATAGGACCACGCTTTCCGCTCTCTGCAAACTTCATGCTGACGAAAGCGTCAAAGCCCATGCCGCAGGTGCAGAAGAACGGGTGGTCGTTGATGACACCATAATCCAAATCTCTAATCTCGCATTGGTTGATTACCTCGATGCATTTCTTCAGGTTCATCGGGAGCAGCAGATGTCTTGCCAGTCCGTTGCCCGAACCGCAAGGCAGAATGCCGAGGGCAGTATCGGAGTGAACCAGCGAGCGGGCCACTTCGTTGACGGTTCCGTCACCGCCAACCGCCACAACCACATCTACATGGTTGTTCTTCGCTTCGGTAGCAATTTCCGAAGCGTGCCCAGCTCTTTCAGTCATTCTTATCTCGTACTCAAAAAGCTCTTTATCCAAAACAGAATCTATCAGACTGGGAACTGCCGCTTTGCTGGCTGTTCCTGAAATCGGATTCATGATGAAAAGTATCTTTTTCTTCATTGTATAGTCAAGAGTTTGTAAAATTTAGGCTACAAAAGTAATAAAAATACCCAAAATAACAAGAAATATCGATTAAAAAAACTATAAAAGTAAACTTTCTTATAAAAAAAGCCGTTTATTGAGTTCTTTTTTGTATCTTTGCACCCTGAAACTTAGAAAAGAATAAAAATAGAAAATAAAGTACACCTATTAATAATGGGACAATTACAAGAAAGATACAAGAATTATCGTGAACCTCAGAAGTATATGGCTGCCGGTGTGTATCCATATTTCCGCGAGATCACAAGTAAGCAGATGACAGAGGTAACCGACATCGATGGTCATAAGATTCTGATGTTCGGTTCTAATGCTTATCAGGGTTTGACTAATGACCAGCGTGTTATTGATGCAGCTAAGGCTGCGCTCGACAAGTATGGTTCTGGTTGTGCAGGAAGCCGTTTCCTTAACGGTACACTCGATTTGCACGTGCAGCTCGAAAAAGAGCTTGCTGAGTTTATGGGCAAGGACGAAACTTTGTGTTTCTCTACAGGATTCTCTGTTAACCAGGGTGTCTTGGCTTGCGTAGTAGGTCGTAACGACTATATTATCTGCGATGACCGCGACCACGCTAGTATCGTAGATGGCCGCCGCCTCTCATTCGCTACCCAGCTCCACTACAAGCACAACGATATGGAAGATTTGGAGCGCGTGCTCTCTAAGCTCCCTCAGGAGGCTATCAAGCTCATCGTTGTTGACGGCGTGTTCTCTATGGAGGGCGACTTGGCTAATCTGCCAGAAATCGTTAAGCTCAAGCATAAGTACAACTGCTCTATCATGGTAGACGAGGCTCATGGTCTTGGCGTATTCGGCAAGCAGGGTCGTGGTGTTTGCGACCACTTCGGTCTGACCGACGAGGTAGACCTCATCATGGGTACATTCTCTAAGAGTCTGGCTTCTATCGGCGGTTTCATCGCATCAGACAAGGATACAATCAACTTCCTCCGTCACAACTGCCGTACTTACATCTTCAGTGCTTCTAACACTCCAGCAGCTACAGCAGCCGCTCTCGAGGCTCTCCACATCATTCAGAATGAGCCAGAGCGTTTCGAGAATCTCTGGGATGTAACTAACTATGCCTTGAAGCGTTTCCGCGAGGAAGGTTTCGAGATTGGCGAGACTGAGAGTCCTATCATTCCTCTCTACGTGCGCGATGCTGAGAAGACATTCGTTGTAACCAAGATGGCTTACGATGCAGGTGTGTTCATCAACCCTGTTATTCCTCCAGCTTGTGCTCCTCAGGATACATTGGTACGTTTCGCACTCATGGCTACTCATACAAGAGAGCAGGTTGAGCAGGCTGTCCAGATCTTGAAGAAGATTTTCGTAGAAGAGGGAATCATCAAGTAAAATCAGATTTCTGATTTAAAAGTTCAGCAAGTATGGTTGCGGTTCTTTGCCGCTACTATATATATAATAAGGTATAAGGGCAATTCCGGATAGGGGTTGCCCTTATTTGTGCCCGGTTTTCATGGGTTTTGCATTAAAATGCACTTTTTTTGAAAAAAGTCATGGAAAAATTTGGTGGAATCGAAAAAATGTAGTACCTTTGCACTCGCAATTCAGAAATGATGCTTAAAGCAATGCTTAAAAGGTATCGTAGAGATGAGTAAGCGGGGTGTAGCGCAGTCCGGTAGCGCGCCTGTTTTGGGAACAGGTGGTCGCAGGTTCGAATCCTGTCGCCCCGACTCAATTTTCTCTCACTTTAACCTTTAGCAAAGCACCAGCGGGGTGTAGCGCAGTCCGGTAGCGCGCCTGTTTTGGGAACAGGTGGTCGCAGGTTCGAATCCTGTCGCCCCGACAACGAGAAAGCTAAGAAGACTCAAATCTTCTTAGCTTTTTTGCTATATGCAATTCCCGCCATGGATGGCTGGGAGAGGATAACGGAACTGAGTAATTAATATATAAGTTTTAATTTTATAGAGTCATGATTATTACGATAGCGCGCCAGTGTGGATGTGGCGCTGTTCGCGTGGGCAAGCTGCTCGCCGAAAAGTATGGTATTCCTTTTTATACCCGTAAGAATTTGATGGAAATGGCTGAACAGAGAGGAGTGCTCGACGAGATGGAGGCTTTCTTCGATGAGCGGCCGGTAGATGAACTGCTCTTCTCGATGTCGTCGCTTGGCGAAACGCAGCGGGCGCTGACCGAGAAACCGCTCCATACCCTTGCCGATATGATTGGCGATGAAGACTGTATCATCATCGGCCGTTGCGGCAACTATATCTTCCGTGAGCGCAAGGACCTGATTTCTGTTTTCCTGAGCGGCAATCTGGAAGCCCGCATCAAGGATATTCAGGAGGAACAGGGACTTTCGTATGAGGAGGCTGAGGAGTTTGTGGAGCACACCGAGGATTGCAGAGTGGCTTATCATAAGTATTATACAGGCCTTACCTGGGGAAATGCCGATGATTACGACATCTGCCTGGATACTGTGCGCCTGGGCGTAGAAGAGACGGCAAGCCTCATTGAGCAGTACGTTAGCTTGATTTAGATTCAAAGGTTCAAAGTTCCAAGGTTTAAAGTAATTCAACATGAAGTTTTTAATTCAATTTTTGATAATCATAGCGTTCTCCTTTGCGGGGGAATTGCTCCATTTTTTGCTGCCGTTGCCTATTCCGGCAAGCATCTACGGAATCATCCTGCTCTTTATTGCGCTGGAAACTAAACTGATCAAGGTGAAGCATATCCGCGAAACCAGCAGTTTCCTCATTGCCATCATGCCCGTCATGTTTATTCCGGCTGCCGTAGGACTGATTGATTCTTATCAGGACATCGGCAACGCATGGTTCCAGTATATCGTAGTTACAGTGGTCAGCACCTTCGTCGTGATGGGTGCTTCGGGCTGGATTACGCAGTTGGTAATCAGAAAAGGAAAGGAGGCGAAAAAATGAACCAGTTGTTCCAGGATTCAGTCTTCTTCGGCGTTCTCATCAGTCTGGCTGCCTACGGCATAGGTATGCTGCTGAAACTGAAGACCGGATGGTCGCTGATGAACCCGCTGCTCATCTCCATCATCCTTGTCATCATCACGCTCCTGCTGACGGGCGTAGATTACAAGACCTATTCGGCGGGCGCCAACAGCATCAGCTATCTGCTCACACCAGCCACCATCTGTCTGGCTGTGCCACTTTATCAGCAGGTTGAGCTTCTGAAGAAGAATTATCGGGCTGTGCTGATCGGCATCGTTTCGGGCGTGCTGGCGAGTCTCTGCTCCGTGCTCATTCTCGCCCTCATCTTCCATTTCGACCATGCGTCCTACGTTACCTTCCTGCCTAAGAGCATCACTACCGCCATCGGTATCGGCGTTTCCGAGGAGTTGGGCGGTCATGTTTCGGTTTCGGTAGTTGTCATCATCGTAACGGGTGTGCTGGGCAACATCTTCGCCGAGAAATTCCTGAAGCTTCTCTCCATCAAGGAGCCTATTGCCAAAGGTATTGCCATCGGCTGTTCTTCGCATGCGCTGGGTACGGCAAAGGCGATGGAAATGGGTACCATAGAGGGAGCCATGAGCAGTCTGAGCATCGTGGTTTGCGGTGTGATGACGGTTGTCGGCTCATCCATCTTTGCTTTGTTTATGTAGAGAAAGATACAATAATAATTCCCTTTTTCCGTTTTTATAGATATGAAACGGAAAAAGGGATTTTTGTATATAATGGGTGTAGGGATGGCGATGAGCGCCCTGCTTGCCAGCTGTGCCGACGATGAGAGTTTCTCAACGTCGAGGGGCGATGTGCTGTCGTTTTCGGTAGATACGCTGAAGATGGACACCACCTTCTCGAATGTGCCTACGCCTACCCGAAGCTTCTGGGTTTACAACCGTACGGGCAAGGGACTGCGCTGCCAGTCGGTGCGTCTGGAAAATGGTAACCAGAAGGGCTACCGGGTGAATGTTGATGGTTCTTTCCTGGGCAGCGAAGCGGGATTTCAGACGCAGAATGTGGAGATCAGGAAGGGCGACAGCATACGTGTGTATGTAGAGCTGACTTCGGCAATGCAGAACAGCGAGGAGCCGCAGCTGGTGAGCGATAACCTGGTGTTTGCGCTGGAAAGCGGCGTGGAGCAGAAGGTGAATCTGAGGGCGTTTTCATGGGATGCGATGAAACTCAATTCGCTTGAGGTGAAGCAGGACCAGCGTCTGGAGAGTACGCTGCCGGTAGTGGTTTATGGGGGCATCAGGGTTGATGAGGCGGCTACGCTGACCATTGCTCCGGGCACCCAACTCTATTTCCACGAGAATGCCGGCTTGCAGGTGTTCGGTTCGCTGAAGATTGAGGGCGAGAAGGACAGGGAAGTGGTGATGCGGGGCGACCGACTGGACCACATGTTCGATTATCTGCCTTACGACCGCACGCCGGGACAATGGCAGGGCATCAGGCTGATGTCTTCGGCTCATGACTGCGAGATTTCGTTTGCTGATATTCATAGTGCCTACGATGCTGTGATGATAGAAGCGGGCGATGCTACGAAGCAGAAACTGCTCATCGAGAACGCTACGATTCATAACAACCAGGGCTACGGAGTGAGGGTTGATTCTGCCAAGGTGCAGATTCTTAACTCGCAGATAACCAACTGCCTGAAGCATCCGCTCTATGTTGAGGGTGGCGATGTGGAGGTAAACGGCTGCACCATTGCCCAGTTCTATCCGTTTGACGGTCGTCGGGAGTCTGCCATCGGTTTTGCCTCTCCGCTGCCTCGTTTCGAGGTGAGAAATTCGCTCGTAACGGGCTATCATGATGACGAGGTGGTCTGGTCGACTCCGAAAGAGGAGGATGCCTTCAATTTCCTCTTCGACCATTGTGTGTTGCGTACGGAGAAGATGCAGACAGACGACAGTCTGAAGTTCACCCATGTGGTTTATGAGGACATCAAGGATACGACGGTGTTTGCCGAAAAGCATTTCCGTCTTTTCGACACCGATAATCTGAAGTATGATTTCCATCTGCGCAAGGAGTCGGCAGCAATAGGAAAGGCAGATGCAGAAACGCTTCCGGCAACCGACCGTGACGGTTTGCCGAGAAAGAAAGAGCAGCCTGCCGCAGGATGCTTTGAGTATAAGGAGGAATAATGAGTAAATAACTGATTTACAGAGAGTAAGCGCCATACGTCCTGAAAGGGCAGCAGCTCCTAGCCCAGGGCATCGCCCTGGGTTATTTCGGGCGAAAACCTGTCGCCCTGTAAGGGCAAAAGCTTTAAAATACCGGGCAATTAATAAAGCTTTTGCCCTTACAGGGCGCCTTGCTGATTGCTATTATACCCAGGGCGTTGCCCTGGGCTAGGAGCTTCTGCCCTTTACCTTTCCGCTACGCGCCGGTGACCGTTGGTTCAGGGCGTGCTGCTTCTAGAACGATGGTTCTTTACCTTCCTTATTCCTTCATGTTCGAATCTACGAAGCAGAAGGGGAGGAGGTCTTTGATGCTGTCGAAGCAGTAGGTGCCGTTCTCGCCATAGAGCAGGATGCGTACGGGGCGCTGGTAGCGGTCTTCCATCTCCAGTATCACCTGGCGGCAGGCTCCGCATGGCGAGATAGGCGACTTGAGGAAACCATTCCCGTTTCTCGCTGCTATGGCGAGCGTCAGGATAGGCTGGTCGGGATAGTTGCTCTGGGCACCGAAGATGGCGCTGCGCTCGGCACAGAGTCCCGACGGGAAGGCGGCATTCTCCTGATTGGCGCCAATCACTATTCTGCCATCGCCCAAGAGCAGGGCTGCTCCCACATAGAAGTGGCTGTAGTTAGCATACGCATTGCTGGTGGCAGCCTTCGCCCTGTTTACGAGCTCCTGCTCCTGCTGGCTCAACTCCGAGAGCTGAGCCACCATGTATCTGATGTTTAGGGTTTGCTCTTTCATAGATATAATGTTTTTATGATTTCTTTATTTCGTATAGAAGTCGATGAGGTCCTGCAGCGCCTTCTTGCATACCGGGCAGAATTCCGGCGTTTCGTTGATGCGCATACGGCAGTCCTGCACACCGCGGTAAACGCCCTTCAGGCTGTATCCGGCACCTTCGAAAACACCCACCTTGCTCACCGCCTCCTTCTCTTTCTTAGAGAGTGGAGTAGGAATCTTGGTCTTCTTGTCTATCATGTTCTCCCATTTTCCGTGGAAATCGGCAAGGGTGGTGATGTTCTTCTCCCAAGGCTCTACATCGTGAGGATACATCGGTATCTGCTCCTGCTCGTAGGCGTATTCATCGGCAAGTCCGGCGAAGGAATGGCCAAACTCATGCACCACTACCGGCTTGAACCATTTCTGGTGGCAGGTGGTGAGATTGTATGAATTGAGGATGCCGCCACCGCCATACTTATCCGAATTTACCAGCACGATGATGTGCTCGTAAGGGGTACCTGCCAGCCAGTTGTGCAGGTCTTTGAGATGCAGGGTGGTAAGATAGCGGTCGCTGTAGAAGGTGTCGAAATGAGAGCTGAGGGCGGTCTCGTGCCAGATGCCCTGGGCTGGGATGCTTGGTCCGCTCTGCTTGGATGGCGACTTCACGGCAACGATGTTGAAGCGGTCTCTCATGCTCTTGAAAGGTTCGTGGGCGAAGATGGCCTCTGTAGCCTCCTGCGCATCTTTCAGGAATACAGGCATTTCAGCATCGGTATAGCCTTCAGCCACGTATGCGATGTGGATGCATCGGGTGGTGTCGGCAGCCTGCTGCAGGGTGACGTATGGGGTAGGCTTGTTGCCTTTCTGATGAATCAGAATGTCTTTCGGCGCTACCTGGTGGGTGAGCGTGGTGGTTATCTCGCGGCGGTTGTTGCGCAGGTCGAGGGTGATGTCGACGGTATCTTTCGGCATCGGAACGAGGAATACGTTCTCGAAACTCTGCGTATTCTTCTCAGCTTCAGGATAGGAGAGCCATTCCTGGAAGAGGGTGGAGAAGGAGTTGCGGTAGATGATTTTGCCCGAGCGGTGGTCGCGTACGGTTATCTGTCCGTTGCCCTCTACCGGTAGTTCAGCCAGTCGCTGTCGCTTGCCATACCAGCGTGGCATTACGTTGAGTTCGTCAACGGCTATCATCTGCTGCTTCTGGTTGCCGGCAAAGGTATAGTCTACTCTCAGCGTCTTGTCTGTGAAATAGTCGTCAAAGTTTTGCGCCATTATTGTGCCAGGCGTCATCAGCATCGCCATGGTGGCGAGGGATAATATCATTCTCTTCATTGTATTTTCATTTTAAATTCACATTCACATTCACATTTCATTCACATTTCCTATATGTGACATATTCCATGAAATCACCGAATCACCAAGTGACCGAATCACCAATTATAAATTATTAATTATAAATTATCAATTATCTCACCTTCAGCCTTGTTCCTACGCTTACCGGGATATTCGGGTCGAGATGGTTCATCTTGTAGAGTTTCTCCAGTCGGATGCCATACTTCTGCGCGATGGTGTACATGCTTTCTTCCGGCTGTATTACGTGAGGGCGCTTCTTATACTGCTTAGGTGCCTTAGAGCGTTTCTTCTTCAGATAGATGATGTCGCCCTTGTGTAGCACGGTATGCTTGTCGCGCTCGTTGTAGCGTGCCAGTTTGCGCCAGCTGATGCCCACCTCCTTGCCTATGCTCTTGAAGGTGTCGCCTTCGCGGGCATAGAGATAGTAATTCTTGTTGAAGATGTGGATAGGGTGCAGCAATCCTTCGGCGTTTACAGGCTGGTCGGTACCGCTGTGGGTAGCCATGAAGCGGTCGTAGCGCTTGGCCTTGTCATACTCGTTGAGCTTGTAGAGCTCTATGATCTGTATCAGCTTGCTGGCATACTGCGGGTTGGTAGCATAGCCGCAGGCTTTCAGTCCGCGAGCCCATCCCTTATAGTCGCTCTGCGAGAGTTCGAAGAGGCGTGCGTAGCGTGGCTGGCGGGCGAGGAACTTGCTGTGGTCTTCGTAGCTGTCTCTTGCGTCCTGGTATACGCGGAAGCATTCGCCACGGGCATCATCGTCGTGGTATTGGGTAGGTCCCGTCCAGTTGTGACATTTTATGCCGAAGTGGTTGTTGCCCTGGCGCACCAGGTCGCTCCTTCCTGCCGCACTCTCAAACAGTCCCTGTGCTAGGGTGATGCTGGCTGGAATGCGGTAACGAAGCATCTGCTCGATGGCAAGATCCTTATACTGATTGATGTATGTCTGGTAGGCCTGGTTCCACTTTATCTGTGCGCCCATCGGGAGACAGCAGAGCAGAGCGAGCCCTAAAATGTTTGCTTTTAGATGATTCATTCTGCAAAAATATAAAAAAAAACGGATAAATCGCGGTTTATTACAAAATTTTTAATATCTTTGCACAAAATATGGCATACAAATGCAAGGGCAATCTGTCTTTTAGGATAGAAACAGACTTGTTTTGTATAAATAAAGATTTTAATAATGAAAACTCGTACTAAAGTAATTATAGTTATCGGCTCTAACAGAAATCAGGAGGAGAATGTTTCGAAGGCGTATGAACATCTGAAAAACATGTTCAAGAACAGCCTCTTCGGTCCGCGCATGTGGACTGAGCCTATCGGACTGGAGAATTCAGACAAGTTTCTGAATCAGGTGATGTTGGGGGAGACCATCTGCTCCAAGAAGTCTGTGCTTGCCGCGCTGAGAAGTGTAGAGCAGAGATGCGGACGCAGAATCCGCGGTCCCTATCGTAAGGTAGATGTTCCGCTGGATCTCGACCTTCTGCTCTATGGCGATGAGAAATTGCACGAGAGCGAGTGGGAGCGTGATTATATTCAGAGTTCTATCAGCTACCTCGAAGAAACGGATGCTAAGAGGGATAGGAAATATTTAAGATAAGAAAATCCGTGTAATCCGTGCCTAAAATAAACGGGAAACCCGAATCTGGTATATTGATTTACAATACCGGATTCGGGTTTTCTGTTGTAAGATTGAGTTCTATTACTCTTCCTTCTTTCAGCGACTTCTGTACGTTGATGATGCGCTGGTTGCTGCTGCCCCTGAAGAAGAGGTCTTCATCGCGCAATGCCTGTACGAAGGGGCCGTCTACCAATACATCAATCTGTCGGAGGAGTTCCAGCTGCTCGGGATTCTTTACGAGGTTTTCGAAGAGATAGCCCGTAAAGCACCAGATGCTCTTGCTGCTCTGCTCCCTGATGGCGCGCGCCAGCTCGGCAAAGCCCTTTGCCTGAAACATCGGGTCGCCGCCCGAGAAGGTAACGTTGGCGAAGGGATCGCTCATGATTTCCTTCATCAGCTCGTCGGTAGAGGTCATCGTGCCGTGGCTGATGTCCCATGACTGCGGATTATGGCAGCCCGGACAATGGTTGGGGCATCCCGCACAATAAATGGATGTGCGGAAGCCCGGACCGTCTACCATCGTATCATGTACGATGCTTAATACGCTAATCATTTTTACTTTGTCCCTCCGATATGGGTTACTCGGTCGTGGAGCTCGGCAAGCTTGCCGCTGTTCCAACGGTCGGTTGTACCTACCAGATAACCGGTGATGCGCTGCAACTTGTCGATGTGGTGGCTGCCGCACTTAGGACAAACCTCGAGGTCGGCATCAGCATTCTCGTAGCCGCAGTCGAGACAGCGGTTGCGGTTGTGGTTTACTGAGCCGTAACCCATGTTGTACTTATCCATCATGTCTACCACGCTCTCGATAACAGAAGGGTTGTGGGTAGCATCGCCGTCAATCTCTACATAGAAGATGTGACCGCCGCGGGTCAGGTCGTGGTATGGAGCCTCGATCTGAGCCTTCTTCAGGGCTGTACACTTATAGTATACAGGCACGTGGTTAGAGTTGGTATAATAGTCGCGGTCTGTAACGCCAGGGATGACGCCAAACTGCTTTCTGTCCTTCTTTGTGAACTTACCGCTCAATCCCTCGGCTGGAGTAGCCAGGATAGAGTAGTTGTGATGATACTGCTCGCTGAACTCGTTGGCACGGTCGCGCATGTAGGTAATGATCTTCAGTCCCAGCTCCTGTGCCTTCTCGCTCTCGCCGTGGTGCTTGCCGATGAGGGCAACCAGACATTCTGCCAGTCCGATGAAGCCGATACCCAGGGTTCCGTGGTTGATAACGCTCTCGATGGTCTCTTCCGGCTTCAGGTTTTCTGCGCCTACCCAGAGATACTTCATGAGCAGAGGGAACTGCTTGGCCATCGCCGTCTTCTGGAACTGGAAGCGCTCGTCGAGCTGCTTGGCTGTGATGTCGAGGATATTGTCGAGCTTGGCAAAGAACATGTCGATGCGCTGCTTTTCGTCTTCGATGCCCATGCACTCGATGGCGAGCTTCACGATGTTGATGGTAGAGAAGCTCAGGTTACCGCGGGCGATGCTGGTCTTCTCGCCCCAGCGGTCTTCGAACACGCGGGTACGGCAGCCCATGGTTGCAATCTCCCACTTGTAGCGCTCCGGATCATCAGCACGCCACTTCTCGTTCTGGTTGAAGGTGGCGTCGAGGTTCAGGAAGTTAGGGAAGAAACGGCGGGCTGTTACCTTGCAAGCCAGCTTGTAGAGGTCGTAGTTTCTGTCCTCAGGCAGATAGTTTACGCCTCTCTTCTTCTTCCATATCTGGATAGGGAAGATGGCAGTTTCGCCATTGCCTACGCCCTGATAGGTGCTCTGCAGGATTTCGCGCATGATGCAGCGGCCCTCGGCACTTGTATCGGTACCGTAGTTGATGCTTGAGAATACTACCTGGTTACCGCCGCGGCTGTGGATGGTGTTCATGTTGTGGATGAATGCCTCCATGGCCTGATGCACGCGGTTCACGGTCTTGTTGATGGCGTGCTGCTCCAGGCGCTCGCGGCCCTGCAGCTCGTCGAGTGGCTTCTCCAGATAGTCGTCGATTGGCGCATCATAGAGGTCGCTCAGGTCTTCGCCTGTCAGCTTCTCCAGGTTCTTCACCTCTTCCTGGTACGACATGCGTACGTATGGAGCCAGATAGAAGTCGAAGGCTGGGATAGCCTGACCGCCGTGCATCTCGTTCTGGCAGGTCTCGAGAGAGATACATGCCAGCACGGCTGCGGTCTCGATGCGCTTGGCAGGACGGCTTGAACCGTGACCGGCTGTGAAACCGTGGTTCAGAATCACGTCGAGCGGATGCTGCACGCAGGTGAGACTCTTGGTTGGATAATAGTCCTTATCGTGAATATGTATATAGTTGTGCATGACGGCGTCGCGTACATCCTCTGAGAGGAGGTAGTCGTCGACGAATGGTTTGGTTGTTTCTGAAGCGAACTTCATCATCATGCCGGCTGGTGTGTCGGCATTCATGTTGGCGTTTTCACGGGTGATGTCGTTGTTCTTGGCATTGACGATGCTCATGAACACGTCGCGTGTCTTCGCCTTGCGGGCGATGTTACGCTGGTTACGGTATGCGATATACTTCTGGGCAACATCCTTGCGGGCACTCTTCATGAGTTCCATCTCGATGGCGTCCTGAATGGCCTCAACGCTCATCTGGCTCTTGCCGCGGTAAGAGATGTGGTCGGTTATCTGCTCGATAAGGGTTGTATCTTCACCCTTGTCGGTATGCAACATGGCCTTGCGAATGGCTGCCATGATTTTCTGTTCGTTGAATCCAACGATGCGTCCGTCACGCTTTACTACTGTCTGGATCATTTTAGTATTACTTTTATGATTAATGTTTAAATTACTTAGTATTAAGTCGTTATGACTTGAGGAGGTAGCCTAGTACCTCTTTTCGACATTGCAAAGATATAAATAATTTCTGAAAGTAATTACTTTTGGACAACTTTTTTATAGTTAAAAAATATTAAGTCGCTGATAATCAGGCGAAAACGAAAAAGTTTTGGAAAACTTTGATGAATTTCCGTTTTCCGAAACGTTTAAGTTGTTATCTATCAGCGTGTTGCGCATTTTGTGCGCTTGTGTGCGTTTTTTCTGTGTTGTCTGTGTGCTGTGACAGAATGGAGAAAGCAACGAGTGTGTGTCATAAGTCTAGATAATGGCAGCCAAGGACGGGCTGAAAGCCC
>ULSN01066989.1_pt1 | contig 24270 bp, 18 predicted proteins | sample 1956771 | NCBI WGS metagenome assembly ULSN01 (sample SAMEA4835709, study PRJEB28245) | human gut metagenome | biome: gut microbiome; material: fecal sample | place: Denmark | collected 2008
ATTCTTTTGGATATCATGCTCCCCGACGGTAGCGGGCTTGACCTGCTGCGCAAACTGAAAGAGATGGGCAAGCGCGAAAATGTGATTATCGTATCGGCTAAGGATGCCATCGAGGACAAAATCGAAGGGCTGAATCTGGGTGCTGACGACTATCTGGCAAAACCTTTCCATCTGGCTGAACTGAGTGCGCGCATCCGGAGCGTGGCACGCCGCAACAATCATGGCGGCGACACGTCGATTCGCATCGGCAACTTGCGCATCGTGCCCGACAAGTTTGAAGTGTATGCCCACGACAAGCCTTTGGAACTGAGCCGAAAGGAATACGACATTCTGGAGTATTTCGTGAACCGCCGCGGCCGTCTCATCAACAAGCAGACACTTGCCGAAACCGTGTGGGGCGACCATATCGACATGGTCGACAATTTCGACTTTATCTATGCCCATATCAAGAATCTCCGCAAGAAACTGAAGGATGCCGATGCAGGCATTGAAATAAAGGCTGTCTACGGATTTGGCTATAAAATGGAGGAAACAGCAGAATGAAACTCATCTACCGCATCATCTACCGTATTACGCTCGCCATGGTGCTTATCCTGGCGGTGTGGGCCGTGCTGTTCTATTTTGCCATCATGGGGGTGGTGAATGATGAGGTAGACGACCAGCTCGACGACTATTCCGAACAAATCATGATAAAGGCGCTGAGCGGCGAGGAACTGCCCAGCGTGAGCAACGGGACGAACAACCAGTATTATCTGGAAGAAATATCGGCGGCTGAAGCGCTGTCGCAGCCACAAATCAGCTATGCCGATGCGGAGGTGTTCATCGTCTGGCTCGACGAAACGGAGCCGGCACGGTTGCGCTGCACGATATTCAAGAACATGGAGGGCCGTTATTTCAAACTGACGGTGGCCACTCCAACTTTTGAGAAAGAGGATATCCGTGAAGCCATACTCTATTGGATTGTCATTCTCTTCTGCTGTCTGGTGGTTGCCGTGGTGGCAATCAACTCGTTCGTGTTCTATCGCAGCATGCGGCCGCTGTATGTATTCCTGAAGTGGCTCGACAGCTATCGGATAGGGCAGAAGAACAGCCCGCTCAACAACCCGACAAAAATTACGGAATTCCGCCGGTTGAACGAAGTGGGTGTACGCACCATGGAACGCAACGAGCAGCTTTACGAGCAGCAGCGCGAATTTACGGGCAATGCTTCGCACGAGTTGCAGACTCCGCTGGCCATCAGCATCAACCGCGTGGAAATGCTGATGGAGGACGAGACGCTTACGCCCGAACAGCTGGAGGCGCTGTCCAAGATTCATCATTCACTGGGCAACATCGTGAAGCTCAACAAGTCGATGCTTCTGCTGTCGCGTATCGAAAACGGACAGTTCCCCGACACGACGAACGTGTCGTTTTCCCGGATTGTCGACAATGTGCTCGACGACTACAAGGCTATTTATTCCTATAAGGATATTAGCGTGGAAGTGGAGCGCGACGGCGATTTCGAATGTGAAATCAACGAACAGCTGGCATCGATGCTTGTCACCAATCTGCTGAAGAACGCGTTCGTGCATACGGACGAGGGCATTATCCGTATCCGCATAAATTCCCGGGAATTTGTTGTCAGCAACGGGCCGGCCGATGAGGCCCTTGACGGAGAAAGCATTTTCCACCGTTTCAATCAGGGGAAAAAGCGGAAAAGCGAGTCGACCGGACTCGGACTGACCATCGTCCGTTCCATTTGCGAACAGTTTGCTCTGACGGTAAATTATTCGTTTGTCGATTCCTTCCACACTTTCCGTATCGCAAAAAACCAATAATTTAACCACAATTAAGGAGCTAAATGCCTAAAGTACATATCTAACACACTATCTTTGCAAGTTGTAAAAAGAAAAATAACACTACCGGTAATGAAAAAATACAATTTGTTGAACAACTCGTTAGGCTGGCTGATGTTTGTCATTGCGGCATTCACCTATCTGTCGACACTGGAGCCTACAGCGAGTTTCTGGGATTGTGGCGAATTTATCGCTCAAGGTAATAAACTCGAAGTGGGACACCCGCCCGGCAACCCGATTTTCATGCTTGCCGCGCGCTTTTTCATCAATTTCGCTTCCGGACCGGATACGGTGGCAATCTGTGTCAACACAATGTCGGGCCTGCTTAGTGCCGGAACTATCCTGTTGCTGTTCTGGACTATTACGCACCTTGTTCGCAAACTGATTACCAAAGACGAAGAAACGGAATATAGCTGGCAGCAGCTGCTTCTCATCATGGGCAGCGGAGTGGTAGGCGCTTTGGCCTATACCTGGAGCGACACGTTCTGGTTTTCGGCCGTCGAAGGTGAGGTTTATGCCTTCTCTTCTTTCTGTACGGCGTTGATTTTCTGGCTGATTCTCAAGTGGGAAAACCGTAGCGACCAGCCGCATTCCGACCGCTATCTTGTAGCGATTGCCTACACTATCGGCGTGTCGGTGGCTGTCCACCTGCTCAACCTGTTGTGTATTCCGGCCATCGTCCTCGTGTTCTACTATAAGAAATTCAAGAATACGAATGTCAAGGGCTCGCTGTTGGCGCTGCTCGTTTCATTCGGCATTATCGTGTTGATTCTGTTCGGACTTGTTCCGGGCTTCGTGGAAGTGGCACAATATTTTGAACTCCTGTTTGTCAACACATTCGGATTGGGCTTCAACTCCGGTGTAATCGCCTATGCGATTATCGTTTCGGCCTTGTTCATCTGGGCTATCTACGAATTCTACCGCCAGAACCATCCCGGCCGCATGAAGCTGTCGTTTTTCCTCAGCATCGTTGCTTCCGGAATGTTCTTTATCGGCGACGGACTCCTCATTGCAGTTGTGCTGACCGTTGCACTGGCAATCTATCTGTTCAAGTTCTGCAAGAAAGTGCCTGTACGCATTTTGAACAATATCATTCTCAGCGTAGCCGTGATTTTTATCGGCTATTCTTCCTACGCGCTGATTCTGATTCGTTCGAACGCACGCACGCCGATGGACCAGAACTCGCCTGACAACGTATTTGCGCTTGCCGACTACCTCAACCGTGAGCAGTATGGCAAAACTCCGTTGCTCTATGGTCCTGTCTACAGCGCTCCGATTCTTTACGAGGTTCAGAACGACGGTACACAGAAGCCTGTCAAGAAATTCGGCAAGGCTCTTTATCGCAAGGAGGTAAAGACTACTCCCGATGCTCCCGACCGCTATATCAAAATCGGCTATGCCGAAGATTACGTGACATCGCCGGAAATGAACATGCTTTTCCCGCGTCTCTACAGCTCTGCCATGGCGCAGTCCTATAGCGACTGGTTGGGAGGCATTAAAGGCAAACAGGTGCAGGCCACCACGTTGGTTGACAAGAACGGCAACACCTTGGGAACCGACTACCGCACGAAGCCTACGTTCGGCGAAAATCTTGAATATTTCATCAATTATCAGTTGAACTATATGTACTGGCGTTATTTCATGTGGAACTTTGCAGGCCGTCAGAACGACATTCAGGGCCAGGGCGAAATCACACATGGAAACTGGATAAGCGGCATTCCGTTTATCGACAATCCGCGTCTGGGCGACCAGTCGCTGCTGCCTGACGACTATGGCAAAGGCAACGCCGGACACAACGTATACTACATGCTTCCGCTGCTGCTCGGCATCATCGGTCTGCTTTGGCAGGCCTATAAGGGCAAACGCGGCATCGAGCAGTTCTGGGTGATTTTCTTCCTGTTCTTCATGACGGGTATCGCCATCGTGCTCTATCTGAACCAGACTCCGGGACAGCCGCGTGAACGCGACTACGCATTTGCCGGTTCGTTCTATGCTTATGCCATCTGGATCGGTATGGGTGTCGTAGGCTTGTGGCGTCTGCTCTGTCTGCTTCTCAAGAAAGTGCTGACCAAGGATGCTACGGCAGAATCCGAAACCACCACTACCAACACGCTTGCCGTTGTTGCCGTAGTGCTCGGGCTTATCGTTCCTGTTCAGATGGTCAGCCAGACATGGGACGACCATGACCGTTCAGGGCGTTATGCCGCACGCGATTTCGGTATGAACTACCTGTCGAGTGTCGACGAAAACGGTATCTTGTTTACCAACGGTGACAACGATACATTCCCCTTGTGGTATGCCCAGGAGGTGGAAGGCTGGCGCACGGATGTGCGTGTCGTGAACCTCAGCTATCTGTCGACCGACTGGTATATCAACCAGATGCGCCGTCCGGCTTACGAATCGGCCGCCCTGCCTATGCTGGCTCCGCGCGATGCGTTCGCTTACGACCGCCGTCAGTTCAACTACTTCATCGATCCCGACACGGCAATGATTGTACCGGCCCAGTCGGCTCTCAAGGCATTCTATTCCGACGACTACAACAAGAACGCCTGGGGATTGCCTGAATTCAAATATCCGCAGATGTTTATTCCTGTCAATGCCGACGACGCCGTGAAGAACGGAATCGTGGCAGAAAAGGACAGAAACAGAATTGCCGAATATATCCGTCTGAACATGCTTGCCGACCGCTACACGGTGGGCGACGGTGGCATGACGTCCAGCAAGGTGATGAGCATCGACATCATTTCGTCGGTAATCAAGGAAGGCTGGAAACGCCCGATTTATTTCGCCATGACCGTGCCGGAAAGCTATTACGACGGTCTGATGCCGTATATGGAATCAACGGGTATGGCCTATGAACTGACGCCGATTGAATACGGCTACGACGGAACATTTGCCGTAAATACCGACAAGGCTTATCGCAATGTGACCGAGAAATTCCGTTGGGGCGGACTGGATGTGAAATCGCCGGAAGATGCGCCGTATCTCGACGAAACGGTGCGCCGCATGGTGACCACTACCCGCAGCACAATGGTCGACCTCGCTTCTGCCCTCGTTCTGGAAGGCTTACAGGCTAAATCGCAGCTTTCGGATACCGTCGGCGGTATGCGTCCGTTGGTTAAGGGCACTCCGGAATATGTGAAGACTGAGAAGTATATGAACGACCGTTTTGCAAAGGCTCACCATATCCTCGACCTTATCGAGCAGAAACTTCCGACATTTGCATCGCCTTATTCCGTACAAATCGGCCAGCAGATAGCCCAGGTTTCTTATCTGTTGGGCAGCGAAGCCGGAATGAAGGCCGAGACGGAACGTGCGAAACGCATCATTGAAAGCGAGATTATGCGCTGGGGACAGTATGTACGCTTCTATCAGTCGCTGAATCCGCGTCAGTACAGCCTGCTGACAAATACCGACATGTATATCGACACTTACTATCTGATGGATCTGCTTCAGCTCCACAACACCATCATGCCGGAAGATACGGAAGCTATCGTGAAACGTCTTCAGGCGGAAGGCGTCAATCTGGAACGTGTGTTTGCACGCTATCCGAAGGCTGACGGACAGGCTAAAGAACAATAAGAATTGACCAATAACTGACCGCTGAAGTGAATGCCTGCGGGCTTCGCTTCGGCGGTTTTTAATTTTACTGACTGCTAATGTTTATTGAACAGCCACCATTGCTCTACAGAATGCTGTTTCCGGAAACCGTCTGGCGTATTCCGATGAAAGACAAGGCCGTGTATCTCACTTTCGACGACGGCCCGATTCCGGAAGTTACCCCCTGGGTGCTTGACATGCTTGACAAGTATGGCATCAAGGCCACCTTTTTCTGTGTGGGCGACAATGTAAGAAAGCATCCCGAGACCTATGCCGAAGTGCTGCGTCGCGGACACAGTGTAGGGAATCATACGATGCATCATCTTCAGGGCTCCATCGTGCGCCGCAAACGCTATATTGCCGACATTGAGGAGGCGCACGGCTATATCGACAGTGCCTTGTTCCGTCCGCCCCACGGGCTGATACGCTGGAAACAGGCGGCCGCCATCAAGGACAATATGCGGATTGTGATGTACGACCTTGTCACGCGCGACTACAGCAAGAAGCTGAACGGCGAACAGGTGCTTGACAATGTGAAGCGCTATGTGAGAAACGGCTCGATTGTCGTGTTCCACGATTCGCTGAAAGCGGAAAAGAACCTGCGCTATGCCTTGCCGCGTGCGATAGAATGGCTTCAGGAAAATGGCTACCGCTTCCTTCCCATCCCTATGTAAGGAACAGCTCCGGGAACGGATTCTTGCCTGCGGGTTTGATGCCTGCGGGTTTGCCAGCGTGCATCCGGTTGCGGATAGCGCCGTGGCTGAATATCGCCGCTGGCTGGAGGCAGGAAAACATTCCACGATGGGCTACATGGAAAACCATCAGGCGGTGCGCGACAATCCCGCCCTGCTGCTCGAAGGGGCGCAGACGGTCATCTGCGTTGCGCTCAACTACTATCCCCGACAGCTTCAGCCTGCCGATGCGCCGCAGTTCTCCTATTATGCCTATGGAAAGGACTATCACGACGTAGTACGCCGGAAACTGACCGAAGTGACCGAGTATATGCAGGCGGCTACCGGTTGCCGTTGCCGTGTCTGTGTGGACTCCGCACCGATTCGCGAACGCTATTGGGCACAGGAGGCCGGAATAGGCTTTGTGGGCCGCAACAACCAGTTGATAATACCCGGAAAAGGGTCCTATTTTTTCCTTGCCGAAATTGTTACCACTCTCGCATTTGAACCCGACGAACCCTGCCGTCTGCACTGTGCCGACTGCCGTCGCTGCGTCGACGCTTGTCCGGCTTGTGCGCTGCCATGCGATTACGGGGCTTTAGACGCCCGCTCCTGCCTTTCTTGCCTTACGATTGAATATCGGAACGCGTTGGACGAGAAAGTGGCTGAGAGGCTCGGAAAACGCGTCTATGGGTGTGATGAGTGCCAGAAGGTATGTCCGCACAACCGTTTTGCCCGTCCGATGGGTGTGGACGAGTTTGCCCCCTCTTCGGAATTCCTGTCGCTGACGTTCGACACCTTGCGGCAGATGAGCGAGGACGATTTCCGCCGCATATTCAAGGGCTCGGCGGTAAAACGCGCCAAATATGGCGGACTGATGCGGAACGTGGAAGCCGCCCTCCGAGGAATGGAAATGAAAGGAAAATAACGAAAAAAGCCGGCGATGAGCCGGCTTTCTTGTATTGAAAAAGTTTGTTTATGTTGCTTGTATAGCTTAGTCGATAATGTCGAAGCCTGTATAAGGAACAAGCACTGGCGGGATGCGGATGCCTTCCGGAGTCTGGTTGTTTTCCAACAGGGCTGCCATGATGCGCGGCAAGGCGAGCGCAGAGCCGTTCAGCGTATGGCAGAGGGTAATCTTCTTGTTGGCATCGCGGTAGCGGCAGTGCAGACGGTTTGCCTGATAGCTTTCGAAGTTGGAAACCGAGCTGACTTCCAACCAGCGTTTCTGTGCGGCCGAGAACACTTCAAAGTCAAATGTGATGGCGGAAGTGAAGCTCATGTCGCCGCCGCAGAGGCGCAGAATGTGCCACGGCAGTTCCAGCTTGTCGAGCAGGCCTTGAACGTGGTCCTTCATTTCTTCGAGGGCAGCATAGGAGTTTTCCGGCTTTTCGATGCGGACAATTTCTACCTTGTCGAACTGGTGCAGGCGGTTGAGGCCGCGTACGTCCTTACCGTAGGAACCGGCTTCGCGGCGGAAGCAGGCAGAGTAGGCACAGTTCTTCTTCGGGAGATCCTTCTCTTCGAAAATGATGTCGCGGTAGATGTTGGTTACCGGAACTTCGGCTGTCGGAATCAGGTAGAGGTTGTCGAGGTTGCAGTGGTACATCTGTCCTTCCTTGTCAGGCAATTGTCCTGTGCCGTAGCCGGAAGCTTCGTTCACAACGTAAGGCGGTTGAGTTTCCAGATAGCCGGCTTTTGAAGCTTCGTCGAGGAAGAACTGGATAAGCGCGCGTTGCAGTTTCGCACCCTTGCCGAAATAGACAGGGAAGCCTGCGCCGGTGATTTTCACACCCAGCTCAAAGTCGATGATATTGTATTTTTTTGCCAGTTCCCAGTGAGGAAGTGCATCTTCAGGAAGTTCCGGCATTGGTCCGCCTTCCTTTTCCACGATGTTGTCCTCGGCTGTTTTGCCTTCCGGAACCATGGCACACGGAGTGTTAGGGATGTTAAGAAGGATGTTGGTGATTTCGTCGGCAGCCTGGTTGAGCTCCTCTTCAATCTTTTTGTTCTTGTCCTTCAGTTCGGCAACGGCTGCCTTTACTTTTTCAGCCTCTTCCTTTTTGCCGTTCTTCATCAAGCCGCCGATTTGAGCGGCAAGTTTTTTCAGTTCCGCACCGTTCTGATCGAATTGAGTCTGGGCAGTACGGCGTGTCTTGTCCAGCTCGAGAATATGGTTGATTTGTTCCGTACCGTCGAAATGCTTTACTTTCAGGCGGTCGATGATGCCTTGAGGATTTTCCTTAATTGCTGCAAGTGTTAACATATTGTTCGATTGAAAAAAAGAAAGTGAAACGATTAAGCCAAAAGTTCGCGTACTTTGGCTGAAATTACTTTTCCGTCGGCTTTGCCGGCAAGTTCCTTAGTGGCTGTACCCATCACTTTGCCCATATCCTTGGCAGAAGTGGCGCCAACCTTTTCGATGATGGCTTTCAGGGCGGCTGTCAGTTCTTCTTCCGACATTTGTTTCGGGAGATAGGTTTCGATGATGGCAGCCTGTGCAAGTTCTTCTTCAGCCAGGTCCGGACGATTCTGTTCCGTATAGATAGCTGCACTTTCCTTGCGTTGTTTTACCATTTTGACGAGGATTTTCATTGCCGCATCGTCGGCAAGTTCTCCGTTTCCGCCTTTTGCAGTCTTGGCTTCAAGAAATTCCTTTTTCACCCCTCTCAAAGCTTCCAGACGCACTTTGTCGCGTGCGAGCATAGCCGCCTTGATGTCGGCGCTGACTGTATCAAAAAGATTCATAATTGTATGTTTTTAAAGTTTCTGATTCGTTTGTTAGCGGTTAGAACACAATCGTCTTGGTCTTGCCGTTGTCGTACATCGTACCCGGTTTCTGGTCGGGTTTCTGGCTTTCCGAAAGCATTTCCCATTCCTTGCGGAGCGTAGAGTCGTTGCCGCGCTTGAATGTCGGGTTCTTTTCGATGAAGCTGATGAGGCTGTCGTTGTCCATTTGGTCGGCTCCGAGCAGTATGTAGCGTGCGCGCGCCATTTCGCGGTCGCGTCCGGCAATCTTGCTTTCGCCGTATTCCTTGGCAATGCGGTCGGTGTTCGTAGGCTGCGTATCCTTGCTCTTGCCTTTGTCGCTCTTTCTGCCTGTACCTACCGGCGAGTTTTCGTTGTTGAGGCTCAAGTCGAAACCGGCTGCCAGAATGGTGATTTTCACCTTGCTGCCGAGCGAGTTGTCGACCGTACGACCCCAAATGACTTCCACATCTTTTGCAAAATTAGTCATAAATCTTGTTATCTCATCCATTTCGCCGATAGTAAATTGATTCTCGGCATCATTGGCGTAATAGATGTTGAAGAGGAAGCGTTTCGATGTCTCGACATCGCGGTTCTTGAGCAGCGGTGAGTTGAGGGCGTTTTCGATAGCCTTTGTAACACGGTTTTCGCCGTCGCCGTAACCCGTACTGATGATGGCCGTCTTGCCGCTTTTCAGTGTCGTTTCCACGTCCTTGAAGTCGATGTTCGTTTCGCCGTGGGTGTTGATCATTTCCGAAATGCTGGCAGCTGCGATGGTCAGCGTGTCGTCGGCCTTGGCAAAGGCATTGTCGAGGGTGAGGTCCTTGTAGATTTCCGTCAGGCGTTCGTTGTTGATGACGAGCATGGCATCGACATACTTGTTCATCTCTTCCGCACCGTCGAGAGCCTTCATGATTTTCTTGTTGCCTTCAAACAGGAACGGAATAGTGACGATACCGATGGTCAGTTTCCCTTTTTCGCGGGCGATACGTGCCACGACAGGAGCGGCACCGGTGCCCGTTCCGCCACCCATACCGGCGGTGATGAACACCATTTTCGTATCCTCGTCAAACAGTTCGGCCAGTTCCTCCTCGCTCTCTTCGGCAGCGGCTTTTGCCACTTCCGGCATATCGCCGGCACCCAGACCTGTAGAGCCGAGCTGGATTTTTTTAGGTACGGGCGAGTTTGCCAGTGCCTGCCGGTCGGTATTGGTTACCACGAAGCTGACACCGGGTATGTTTTGACGGTACATGTGGTTGACGGCATTGTCGCCGCCACCGCCTACACCGATGACTTTGATGATGGGTTTGCCGTTTTCGTTAAAGCTGTTGTTGATGGCCGGCATGTCAGATTCCGGAAAAACTGTTGAGTTTCTTGCTATTTCGTCGCTGTTCATAATCATGTCTTTTTTAGCCTGGCTTTTTGGGTGAGCCTGTTGTCTGAATTAAATCTGTGGTCTTGCGTAGTTCTCAAAAAAGTTCCGTTTCAGTTTCCGGATTGGTCGTTTCATTCATTTTTTCCGTTGCAAACTCGTCGCCGTAGGTTTCGCGGAATTCTTTTTCCAGTTGCAGTTCCAGTTGCGACAGGAGCAACGTGATTCGTACCTTCTCGCCAAGGGAATTGTCTATGCTAATCGACCAGCAGACTTCAATGTCCGGGGCAAAGTTATGCATAAATTCCTTTAACTGGTCCATTTCTCCAATCTTTAACGCAATGTCGGGTGCGTTTGAGTTGAATATTTTGATAAGAACCTTTTGGGCGGAGTAGGGCTTTGCCAGTTTGTTCAGCGGAGAGGCGACTATCTTGTCCAATGCCTGGCTGATGCGGTTGTGTCCCGAGGCTTCGTCCGTAAGGATTGTCGTAGCCTGTCCGTCGTGCAGAAAAACGAGCAGGTCGTGGATGTCGATGGACAATGCGTTCTTGTTTTTGCAGAGGGCCACGCTGTTTTCGACAATCTCCGACACGCAGCGGTTCGACATGGCAAAGGCGTTGGTGAACGTCAGGTCGGCGACGCATTCCGGCAGGCGGGCGTTGTTGACAAGCACCGTGGCGTTGGCATATTCCCCGATGGCCGATGACTGGTGTATGGCCTTGCGTATGGTCTTTTCGCCTTCAAAGTGGAAGGGAAGTGTAGCCACCATGACGGTCAGCAGGTGCTTGCGCTTTGTCATGCGGCTGATGGCGCGTGCTATGGCCGCTCCCGTGTTTCCCCCCAGTCCGGTGAGGATAAACACCATTTGGATGCCGTCCTTCAGAATGGCCGATATGCGGTCGGCGTTGTCGGCCACGGCTTTCTCCATGCCCTGTTCGCCGGTTGTCGGCTGTAGCAGGATTTTGCGCATGACGGCCGACTGCTCCAGATATTCCATGTCGGTATCGACCACGGCGAAGCGCACATTGTCGATGCCTTTCACGTTGAGCTGGCTGACCATGCTGCAACCCGCACTTCCGGCTCCGATAACGGCTATTTGGGGATACAGGCTGTTTTCCACAATGTCGCTGTGTCCCATTTCCTCCAGCGGAAAAACCGTAGAATTCTTCAGTATGTCAATACTGTCCATCAGAGTCGTCGGTTTTTAGGGCTGTTGTCGTTTTCTTCTTCCTCTTCGTTGCCGAATATTTTGTCGTCATCGGTAATGGCTTCGATTTTTCTTCGCAGTCTGTCAAAGAAACTGGGTCGTGAAGTCTTGGGCTTTTTCTTCTCTTTTTCCGGCTCCTTTTCCACTTCCTCAGGTTCGTATTCGTCCATGTCGGGCAGAGGCGGCAGCACTTTCTTTTCTTCTGCTTCCGTGAGGCAGGAATCGTCGCCCAGCACATGGGCCGCCGCATGGGCAATGCTCAGTATCTGTAGTTTCTGGTTCAGTCCTGCATCGTTCTGGTTGCCCGGCAGGAAGCCTTTCCGTACGTTCATTTTCGTAGCTTGTGCCAGCAGTTCAAGGAATCCCTTCAGCTCACAGCCGCCACCGATGGCAATAATGCCGGCCGGCAGTGTCTCCGGCGAGAAATCGGCAATCTGAAGCTGGTTGGCAATGTTTTCCGCAATTTCTCCGGCACGGGCCGTGACATAGTTGGAGAAATCGAGCGGATTGATGTTTCCGGCATTGAATTTGGGCACGTCGTCGCTGGATGCGATGGCGTTGCCGTATTCACGTTTCAGCCTTTCGGCGTTTTCTTCGAGTATATTCAGCGATGTGAGGTCGCGCGTGATGTTCTTGGAGCCCATCGGGAGCACGTTCAGATACATCAGGCGGTCGTTCTTGTAGATGGACACGGTAGTGGTCTCGGCTCCGTGGTCGACGAGCATGCAGCCCAGGCGGCGTTCTTCCGGGGTCAGGACGATTTCAGCGACAGCAAGCGGAGTGACAATGATGCCCTTCAGCTTGATGTCCATTCCCGGCAGACTGTTGAACACCATGTCGATGTTGCGGATGATTTGCTTGCGGCACACAATGACATTGAAGCAAGCTGACAGGTGTGCTCCTACAATGCCAATTGGGTTCGCGTGTTCGGTCTGGTCGACTTCAATGGAGCGTGGATAAGTGCCCAGCACCTTGAAATCGGAATATTTCCCGGCGGCTTCCTGTTCGATTTCCTTGATGTCGCTTTCCTGTATCGGTGTTTCGACAGAAAGTTCACGGCTGAAATTTGCCACTTCGTTGTGCTGCGAGCGGCAGTCGATGCCTACGAATACCTTGGTCACTTTTCGCGGGCTGATTTTCTCTTCCTTTTCGATGGCCTGTATCAGCGTACTTACATGCTTGTTGGTCTTTTCCACGTTGACAACGCTGCCATAGCGGATGCAGTCCGTGGCGGGTACCTTGTGGATGCACAAGATGTTCACATTTTGTTTGTCGTCGACACTCGCCGCCGTAGCGGAGATGTGCGAACTGGCAATTTCGATAGCTACAATGTATTTCCTGTCCATAATATCGCTGAATTAAAGAGTTAATTGTCGGTCGTTTTCTTTTTGTCTGTTTTTTCCACCATTTCCAGAGTCGGGGCTTCTTCTTCCGTGGTCGGGTCATAGGTCTCGATGGACAGCCGCGACTTCTTGTTTCGTTTTGTGGCCACAATCTGGTGGTCCCATTTCAGGTTGATGGTGTCGTAGGTTTCCCAGCCTTTCACCGGGAGCACTTCCTTGTACATGCGCATCAGTTTGGCGAATTTCGACTGGAAGTGGTCGGTGGTTCCCATATTGATGATATGTCCCACAATGTTGGGCACAATGAAGATGTTGTTCGTGTCCTTTACTTCCACCTGTGTCACCAGGTCGCGCAGAAATTCGTCCTTTTCAATGTATTCCAGCATGGGCAGCAGCTTCAGCGGCTCTTTGCTGTCGGAGAAGTTGCCTGTCACTACCGGCAGGTCGATGAAGATGTTGGCGTTGGCCGCCATCCGTTTTCCTTGTCGGTTAAGGTAGTAGCTTCCCATGCTGTCGAAAATCCGCATGACGGGCTTTATGGGGACAATGTCAAGGTGCATGATGCCGTCGTTGGTGATATAGCAGTCGGCTGATTCCACGTAGTCCTTGCCATTGAACATCGCTTCAATTTTGTCGGTGCCGGCTTCGTTTACCGGCTTGCCTTTCGGATTTAGTCCTTCCCTGTCCAGCTCGCTGAGAATGAACTCCGTGGTCACATAGTTGGTGGAGCTCTTCTCAATGTTGACAGTAATGCCCGCACACTTCTCCCCGGCGGAGAAGCTCCCCGTCCAGAAGAAGGTGGCAATCAGGTAAACTGCCAGAATCACGGCTGTAGTTATCAATAATATTTTTTTCAATGTATCACTGTTTTAATGCTTTGCATATTTCCGGCAGGTAGTTGCAGATGTCGCCTGCTCCTGCTGTCAATAGCACGTCAAAGTTATGCTTTTTTATCGTGTTTATCAAATCTTCTTTCTTGCAGAGCATTTTGGACGGACAGGTGATGTCCTTGTATATCAGCTCGGAAGTCACGCCTTCAATGGGCTGCTCGCGGGCCGGATAGATGTCGAGCAGTATCACCTCGTCGGCAAGCGACAGGGCCTTGGCAAATTCCGGCGCGAAATCGCGTGTGCGCGTGTAGAGGTGCGGCTGGAATATGACGCTCAGTCGGTGGTTGGGGTAGAGGTCCTTCACCGACTTGATGCTCGCCTTCAGTTCGTCGGGGTGGTGGGCATAGTCGTCGATTACCACTTTGCCGTGTTCGCCCGGCTCTTTCATCCAAAATTCAAAGCGGCGTTTCGCTCCCTGGAAAGAGGCGATGGCCTTCTTCATCGTTTCGCTGTCGATGTCAATCAGCTGGCAAACGGCAAGTGCCGCAACCGCGTTGTCAATGTTGATGTCGACCGGCACTCCCAACGAGATGTCCTTAATCGTACCCTTGATTCCGACAAAGTCGAACAGGATTTCTCCGTTACCTTTCCGGATATTGTCGGCATGAAAATCACCCTCACTGCGCGAATAGTGGTAGACGGTCACGCCTTCCTGCACGCGTGGACGCATTTTCAGGCCCGTGTGGCACACCAAAGCGCCTCCCGGCTGTATCAGTTCGGTGAAGTGGGCAAAGCTTTCCAGATAGGCCTCTTCTGTGCCGTAGATGTCCAGATGGTCGGGGTCGGTGGCCGTCACAACGGCGATATACGGGTTCAGCCAGTGGAACGAACGGTCGAATTCGTCGGCTTCGATTACCGAATACGGGCTGGTTTCGCTCAGCAGGAAGTTGCTGTCGTAGTTACGCAGGATTCCGCCGAGAAAAGCGTTGCAGCCCACTTTCGAAGTATGGAGAATATGGGCAATCATGCTGGATGTGGTGGTTTTTCCGTGCGTACCCGCCACACACAGGCCCTTGGAGTCGTGAGTGATGAGTCCGAGTACTTGCGAACGCTTCATGACGTCGAAACCGTTGTCGCGGAAATATTGCAGTCCGGCGTGGGTGGCAGGAACAGCGGGCGTGTAGACTACCAGCGTGTTCTCCTTGTTGCGGCAGTAGGCCGGGATTTCTTTCGGATCTTCGTTGTAGGTGATTTCCGCCCCTTCAGCCACGAGCTCGTCGGTGAGCTGCGTTTGGGTACGGTCGTAGCCTGCCACTTTGCAGCCTTTTGAGAGATAGTATCTTACGAGTGCCGCCATGCCGATTCCGCCGGCGCCGACAAAATAGATGTTTGAATATGTTTTTTTCATTTATTTTTTCCTTTCGATGATTTCAAATACTTTGTCAACAATTTTGTCAACGGCATTGTTGAGTGCCATTTTCTTCACATTCTCGGAGATGGCTTTCAGCTTGTCGCTGTCGTGGAGCAGCGTGAGTACGGTGTCGATGAGTTTCTCCGGGGCTTCCTTATCGCTCACCATCATGGCTGCCTGACGGTTGACGAGCGCCAGGGCGTTTTTCGTCTGATGGTCTTCGGCCACGTTCGGCGACGGTACGAGGATAGACGCTTTGCCCAGCAGCTGAAGTTCGGAAATGGAGCTTGCTCCGGCTCTCGAAACCACCAGGTCGGCGGCGCGGTAGGCTTCGTCCATATTGCTGACAAACGCTGTCTGAACAACATTTCCGGGTTTCTTTTCCGCCATGATTTTCTTGGCGCCTTCGTCGTAGTATTTTCCGGTCTGCCAAATGAACTGCACGTTTTCGCCGGCGATGCGGTCAAGGCTGTCGGCAATGCATCCGTTGATGGTTCTGGCACCGAGACTTCCGCCGATGACGAGCACCGTAGGCTTGTCAGGGTCCAGCCCGAAGCGCTTGCGTGCTTCCTGCGGTGTCAGCCGGCAGTTGAGTATGTTCTGGCGTACCGGGTTTCCGGTAACGAGTATTTTTTCAGCCGGGAAGAAGCGCTCCATGCCTTCGTAGGCCACACAGATGGCATCGGCTTTTTCGGCAAGCAGCTTGTTGGTCACGCCTGCATAAGAGTTCTGCTCCTGCAGCAATGTCGGTATTTCCCGTTTCTGCGCTTCTTTCAGCATCGGTCCGCTGGCATATCCGCCTACGCCGATGGCGATATCTGGCTTGAACTCCTTCAGGATGCTCTTTGCTTTCCGCATACTTTTGTAGAGGCGGAACAGCACGACGACGTTGCGCAGCAGGTTGTGGCGGTCAAAGCCACTGACCGGCAGGCCTATGATAGGATATCCGGCGGCGGGCACTTTTTCCATTTCCATGCGGTTTTCCGCTCCTACAAAGAGAATCTCGGCTTCCGGACAACGCTCCTTGATGCCGTTTGCAATGGACAGGGCCGGGAAAATATGGCCTCCCGTGCCGCCTCCGCTGATGAGTGCTTTTATTTTCATAACCACGACTTTTTGTTGTTATTCTTTCGTTGGGTTGGCGGCACTGATGGATTCAGGCACCACCGTCTTGTCTTTGTTCTTCTCGTTTTCCATATTGACGCTCCGGCTGACGCTGAGAATGACTCCGAATGTTGCGCCGCAAATCAGGATGGCGCTACCTCCCTTGGATATCAGCGGCAATGTCTGTCCCGATACGGGGAAGAAGCCTACGTTGATGGCGATATGGAAATAGGCTTGCAGCACAATCATTACCGCTGCGCCCATAACGAGGAATGCAGGATAGGCCCGCTTGCATTTGCGGGCAATGTTGCCGGCGCGTATCAGCAGAATGAAAAACGCCAGGCAGAGAAGGGTTCCGCCGAAAAATCCCCAGTCTTCGACAATGATGGAGTAGACATAGTCGGAGAATGCCAGCGGAAGGCGGCTGCTTTCGCGCGAGTTGCCCGGCAGCACGCCGAACACCCGTCCGTTGGCCTGCGCCATGTAGGCATACATTTCCTGCTGGTTTTCAGGGGTAATCTTCTTCTCGTAGAGAGGAACGGAATCCGTATGGTTGCTGAAAAACTTGTCCAGACGTTTTGTCCAGGTGGCGTCACGCAGCCTGCTCTCTTCCGACTTGGTTTCCACCGTTTCGATATGCTCGTCGTCCAGCTTTTCCAGCTGATATTCGTCGATTTTGCTCTTGACGAACAGCAGCAGGGCAATCACGATGGCATAGATGCCGATGATTTTCAGCAGGTTCTTGAACGAAATACGTCCGATGATGAGCATGCTGAAACTGATGCACATGAACAGAATCGTATTCGTCATACCCTGAAGAATCAGGATGACACCGAAAATGGTTACAATGCTGACACACCATATCAAACCTTTGTTGCTGATGGTGTTGTTGTGGATGTTTCGCGAAAGGAAGTAGGCCAGAAGGAACACTACCGACAGTTTTGCCATTTCCACCGACTGTATGGTGATTGGTCCGAGCTTGAGGGCTCGTTGCGCACCGTTGATTGACCCTCCGAAAAACAGGATGTAGACCATTATGAGGAATGTCACCACTCCGAAAATCAGCGACGGAAACACCAGTTTCGAGTAGTGGATTCTTTGGACTGCAAACATGGCTATGGTTGCACCTCCCAGGAAGATGCAATGTTTGATGAACGGCATGTAAATGCTGCCGGCATCACTAATTTCCCTACTTGACGCACTGAACGACTCCACTACCGACACAATGAGCAGGAAGAAGAACAATCCGATGATATAAGGGTCGGATTTTGGTTTCTTCTTCAGCTCGTCGGCCGGAGCCGCCTTCGTCTGTTCTACAATTTCAGCCATTGTCGTTGCAAATTATTGTTTTTTCATTTTGTTGACACAGTCCTTGAATTGCCGTCCGCGGTCTTCGTAGCTCTTGAAGAGGTCGAAGCTTGCGCAGCAGGGCGACAGGAGGACCGTTTCACCCGGCTTGGCAATGCGCGCACATTCGTTCACGGCATTTTCTATGCTGTGGGTGTCGGCAATATAGGGCACCTTTCCGGCAAAGAAGTTCTTGATTTTCGTGTTGTCCTTGCCCATGCACACGATGGCGCTGACTTTTGCCTTCACGAACTTTTCGATTTCCGAATAGTCGTTGCCCTTGTCCTTGCCGCCGAGAATCAGCACAATCGGTGTGTTGACGCTTTCCAGTGCATACCAGCAGGAATTGACGTTGGTGGCTTTCGAGTCGTTGATATAGCGCACGCCGTTGATGGTGGTCACATACTCCAGACGGTGTTCTACGGCTTCAAAGTCGGACAGCGCCTTGCGGATAACGTCCTTCTTGATGTCGAGCAGCGAAGCCGACAGACCCGCTGCCATTGAGTTGTAGAGGTTGTGGAGTCCCGGCAGGGAGAGGTCTTTGACAGGCATGTCGAAGCCTTGGTGTCCCTTGGGACGGAACTTCAGCGTTTCATCGTCCTTGAACGCACAGGCTCCCTCCTCCTTGAATTCCGAGAACGGCAGCATGTTGGCTTCCACGTTGATGTGCTTCAGCTGTTCGGTGATGATGGGATCGTCTTCCCAGAAGATGAACGAATCTTCCTTTGTCTGGTTCTGGAGAATGCGGAATTTGGCGTTCACATAATTCTCCATTTTATAGTCGTAGCGGTCAAGGTGGTCGGGCGTGATGTTCATAATCACGGCGATGTTGGCCTTGAACTTATACATGTTGTCGAGCTGGAAACTGCTCAGTTCGATGACATAGACGTCGTGTTTCGATGTAGCCACCTGATAGGCAAGACTTGAGCCGACGTTTCCCGCCAGTCCCACATTCAGACCGGCATCCTTCAGGATGTGGTAGGTCAGCATGGTGGTGGTTGTCTTTCCGTTACTGCCGGTGATACATACCATTTTCGCATCCGTGTAGCGTCCGGCGAATTCGATTTCCGAGATTACGGGAATGTTTTTCGACATCACCTTCTGGATGATAGGTGCCGTTTCCGGGATGCCCGGACTTTTCACCACTTCGTCGGCAGCGAGAATCTTGGCTTCGGTGTGCGAACCCTCTTCCCAGGCTATGCCATACTCGTTAAGACGCGCCTTGTATTTGTCGGCAATGGTTCCGGCGTCGGAGAGCCATACGTCCATTCCTTTCACTTTTGCGAGAACAGCTGCGCCTACGCCGCTTTCTCCGCCTCCAAGTACTGCAATTCTTCGAGTCATTATCTGATTTTTAAAGTTATAAATGTCAATATAGCAAGTAGTATGCCAATAATCCAGAAACGCACCACGATTTTCGATTCCGGTATCGGTGTCACCGGTTTCTGCCAGCAGGCGTCAATGCCGGCGTTGCCGGCTTTCTGGAAATGGTGGTGGAGCGGTGCCATCTTGAAGATGCGTCGTCCCGTTCCGGTTTTCTTTTTAGTGTATTTGAAATAGCTTGTCTGTAGGATGACCGACAGGTTTTCCACCAGGAAAATGCCGCAGAGTACCGGGATGAGCAGTTCCTTGCGGGTAAGGATGGCAAACACGCCGATGATTCCGCCCAGCGTCAGACTGCCGGTGTCGCCCATGAACACCTGTGCCGGGTAGGCATTGTACCACAGGAAGCCGATGAGCGCGCCGATGAAGGCCGATGCATACACCATCAGTTCGCCGCTGCCCGGTATGTACATGATGTTGAGGTAGGACGAGTAGATGATGTTGCCCCCCAGGTAGCACATGATGGCAAGCGCTACTCCGATGATGGCCGATGTTCCCGTTGCCAGACCGTCGAGGCCGTCGGTGAGGTTGGCACCGTTGGAAACGGCTGCCACGACGAATATCGTTACGAGGATGAACAGAATCCATCCGCCGGTTTCTGCATGGTCGCCCATCCATTTGGTGAACCACGTGTAGTCGAGGTTGTTGCTCTTCACAAACGGGATGGTGGTGATGGGCCGTTTCTCGTCGCTTGACTTGTAGGTGACTTCAATCTCCGGGCTGTTTCCGTGCTGCACCTCAATGTTTTCGCGAACGACGATGTTCGGGCTGAGATACATGGTCAGACCTACGATAAGCCCGACGCCCACTTGTCCGACAATCTTGTATTTTCCGGCAAGGCCGTCCTTGTTGTGCTTCTGGAGTTTCTTGAAGTCGTCGAGGAATCCGATGGCGCCCAGCAGAATGGTGGAGATGATCATCAGCTGCATGTAGATGTTTGTCAAGTCGCCGAGCAGGAGGCTTGGAACAAGAATGGAGATGATGATGATGATACCGCCCATGGTCGGCGTTCCCGTCTTTTTCATCTGTCCTTCCAGGTCAAGGTCGCGGACAATTTCGCCTACCTGCATTTTCTGCAGACGGTCGATGATGCGGCGTCCGATGACAGTGGCGATGAAAATTGACAGTATCAGGGCAACTCCCGAACGGAATGTCAGGTAATTGGCCAGACGTGCGCCGGGGAAGTTGAACTGTTCCAGATATTGGAATAAGTGATACAGCATAATGAATGACAGTTTATCGGGTTAGCGTTCCTGTTTAAAAATTTCCAGTACCACTTCCTTGTCGTCGAAGTGGTGTTTTACACCGCAAATTTCCTGATAGTTCTCGTGGCCCTTGCCGGCAATGACAACCACGTCGCCCTTTTTGGCGAACTGAGTGGCTGTGCGGATGGCTTCCTTTCGGTCGGCAATGCGGAGCATGTGCGCTTTGTCGTCGGCATCAAGTCCGGCCACCATGTCGTCCAGAATGTCGTTCGGGTCTTCGAACCGCGGATTGTCGGAGGTAAGCACCAGCTTGTCGCTCCATTTTGAGGCTTCTTTAGCCATGATAGGGCGTTTCCCCTTGTCGCGGTTGCCTCCGGCTCCCACTACGGTGATGATGTGGCGGTTGGGGCCAATCACTTCACGGACGGTACTGAGCACGTTGACCAGAGCGTCGGGAGTGTGGGCATAGTCGACAATGGCCGTGTAGCCCAGCGGTGATTCGAATGTCTGGAAACGTCCGGCAACCGGCACGAGCAGGCTCATTTTCACGAGCAGTTCCTCCTTGTCGAAGCCGAGCAGGCGCATGGCTCCGTAGACGGCAAGCAAGTTGTAGGCGTTGAATTTGCCGGTGAACATCGTTTCCACTTCGTGGCCGTCGATTTTCAGCAGCATGCCGTTGAGGCGGTCCTCAATGATGGCACAACGGAAGTCGGCTTCCGTACGCAGCGAATAGGTGTGCTTGGAGGCCGCCGTGTTCTGGAGCATTACGGCTCCCGCCTTGTCGTCGGCGTTGACGAGCGCAAAAGCCGTGGCCGGCAGTATGTCGAAGAAGCGTTTTTTCGCTTTCATGTAGGCTTCCACCGTCTTGTGGTAGTCGAGGTGGTCGCGTGTGAGGTTGGAGAAAATGGCGCCGGCAAAATGCAGACCGTCAATGCGGTGCTGGTCGGCGGCATGGGAGCTGACTTCCATAAATATGTATTCGCATCCGTCTTCCACCATTTCGCTCATCAGGCGGTTGAGGGTGATTTGGTCGGGTGTCGTCTGTGTGGCCGGTACGGGCTTGCCGTCCACGTAGTTGCATACCGTGGAGAACAGTCCGGCCTTATGGCCCAACTTGCGGGTAAGTTCGTAGAGCAGAGTGGCGGTAGTGGTCTTTCCGTTCGTTCCGGTCACTCCCACAAGTTTCGCCTTATGCGATGGATTGTCGTACCACTCGGAGGCGATGAATCCCAGTGCGGAAGCCGAGCTTTTTACCTGGATGTAGGTCACTCCGTCGGCGAGTGTTTCCGGCAGATGTTCGCAAACGATAGCCGTAGCACCTGCCTTGATGACGTCGGGAATGTATTTGTGTCCGTCGGTCGTTACACCGGGTACGGCCACGAACAGCTTTCCTTCCGACACTTTACGGGAGTCGCTTTCCACTCCTGTTATGCTTTTATCCGTCTGTCCAGTGACAGAAATAATCTGTACGTCTGAGAGAACTTCTGACAAATTTTTCTTCATATCTTAATATTTTTTTAGTTGCAGTGATATGTTGCTGCCTCGTTTATAAGCTGTCCCGGGTTGGAGCGACTGTGCATAGACATATCCTTCCCCTTCGATTTTCCTGACATTCAGGCCTGCTTTTTCCAGAGTGCGAATAGCGTCGCGCGAACCCATTCCGATGACCGACGAGACACCTTTGTCCGTTGTCTGGTGGCGGATAACTGCTTTGGCATCCTTGAGGGTGGCCTGTAGTTCCCGGCGTGTCTGCGGACTGACATTATATAATGTGGCATACGTATGTTCCGGATTTTCTTCTTGCCGATAGTCGGAAATGTTGTCGAGCATCCCCCGCGCATACATTTTCAAGGCGGTGTTCATCAGCACCATGCCGCTTGAGCGGGCTGCTCCGGCGTTAATCGGGTGGGCAATCAGCACCATGCAGGTGTATTTCGGGTTGTCGGCCGGGAAGAAGCCGCAGAAAGCCATGCGCTTCTTGTTGGTATATTTGCCCGTTTCTTCGTCCACCATATAGCAGGTTCCCGTTTTTCCGGCAATCTTCACAAAGTTGTTGCGCAGTGATTTTCCCGTTCCGATGTTGCTCCATACAACTGCTTTCAGCATCTCGCACATCAGTTTTGCCGTTTCCGGACTGCAAACGTGTTCGCGCACGTAGCTGACAGGAATAACCGAATCGCAGACATCGTTTTTCCACAGTTCCTTTACGAGACGCGGGCGCACGAATTTTCCGCCGTTGGCCATGGCGTTATACATGGCAAGCGTGTAGATGGGCGGTATTTGCGTGCGGTAGCCGTAGCTGGTACGTGTCAGGTCGATGAGGTCCCAGTTGCGGTTGCCCAGACTGTCGATGCGGGGAACGGTTTCACCGGCGATGCCTATGTTGAGCCGGTCGAGCATGCCGATTTCCTTCATGCGGGTATAGAACCGTCCCGGATTGTCCTCAAAGCCGCGGATGGTGATTTTCGACATACCGATGTTGCTCGAAGCGGCAATGATTTCCAATGGTGTCAGCGCCGTATGGGCGTGGGCATCTGTAATCGGGTTTCCGCCGCGGTAGGGGAACGAGCGTCCCGTAGCTATCTTTTCATTCGGATTGACGACTTTGTCCTCCAGCGCTATCATCATGGATATGGGCTTGATGACTGACCCCGGTTCGTAGCCGAGCACGGCATGGTTGACACCTTCGAAGTAGGTGCTGTCGTTCTTTGCACGGTCGAAGTTGGAGATGGCCTTGATGTCGCCCGTAGCCACTTCCATCAGAATGGCCGTACCCCATTCGGCTTTGGTCTCGGTGAGCACGTTCAGCAGTTCGTTTTCGAGAATATCCTGCATCTGCACGTCGATGGTTGTCTTGATGTCGTAGCCTTTGACCGGCGACACTTCCGCCCAGTTGAGGAAACCGGTGGTCATCTGCACGCGTGTGCCTTTACCCATTGTGCCGAACAGCAGGGAGTCGAGCGCGCGCTCCAGTCCGTTGATGCCGTGGCGGAATCCGGCGGAATCTGTCGCTACTCGGCCGATGCTGCGCGATGCCATCGAACCGTAGGGTTTCAGACGAGCTTCCTCCTTGTCGGTATACAGCGAGCGCACTCCCTTGATGTTGAAGTAAGGGAAATTCTTGATGCGCTTATAGTCGAAAATCGGCCGACGGGCAGCCAGCAGGATGCGCTTGCTGCGTTTTTTCGGCTCTTTCTTGATTTCTTCTTCAAACAGTTTTTTCCATTCGTCCTTCGTCTTGCTGTGGTTGATGAGCGCCAGACTGTCGCAGAGCGGGTCGAGCACGGCTTTCAGCGTGTCAACCTTGTTGGACGGGGCGTTCAGGTCCACGCAAATGTCGTAGAGCATGACGTCAACCGCCAGCATGCTTCCGTCGGCAGCCAGAATGGCTCCTCTTTCAGGTGGAATGGGCTTGGTGTCCTGCAACTCCTTTTTCGCCCTTTCGTTCCAGTGGGAAGCGTTGACAAGCGTCGTCTTCGCCAGCGTGACGATGTTGATGAAGCAAAACACCAGAATCAGCGCCATAATCAGCTTATAGCGGTTGAGTATGTTTTTTTTGATTTTATTTGGACTTTTCTTGTTCATGATAGTCTAAATTGTAGGGTGGTTGATCGGGCACGCTCAACTTGAGGTTGCGCGAGTTGACAGATTCCTGGATTTCACTCTCTCGTATGAGGTTGCTGTATTCAGCCGAAACATTCACCATATCGGTACGCGCATCCACCAGTTCCTTGCGGAGCTGTACGATTTTTTCCAGTTTCACCTGCACTTCAAAGCGGATGGCGATGAAGCCCAGCAACACGGCTACCGTGAGCATGATGATTCCGGCATGCTTCGACATTTTGCTTGGCGAGAACCATCGTCCGTGAAGGATGTCGCTAAGCGTCCTTAAGATGAGCCCTGAGGTGGTTTGTTTGTTTCCTTTGTTTTCGTTTCTTGTCATATCAGTCTTAATTTCTCCGTGCTAAATTTTTTCTGCTACTCTCAGTTTGGCGCTTCTCGAACGTGGGTTGCGTTCGACTTCTTCCTCAGTCGGAACAATTACCTTGTTGACAGGGCGTATGGGGGTTTGCGACCGTCCGAAAAAGTCGGTTTCCACTTTCCCGTCAATGTTGCCGCTCCGCATGAAGTTTTTCACCATCCGGTCCTCAATGCTGTGGTAGGTGATGATGGCAAGTCGTCCGCCCGGTTTCAGCACTTTCAGTGTCTGCGAC
>ULSN01025397.1_pt1 | contig 24170 bp, 16 predicted proteins | sample 1956771 | NCBI WGS metagenome assembly ULSN01 (sample SAMEA4835709, study PRJEB28245) | human gut metagenome | biome: gut microbiome; material: fecal sample | place: Denmark | collected 2008
ACATTATGAATGTTCTTGATACAAGGATGTTTTCATTTAAGGATAAAGAAAGATGAAAAATCAGAAGAGGTATGAAGCTGATGACAAGATGATCAGCATCATTAGAGACAATTATAACATTTTACAGAGCCTCGGCAGCTTCGGCATCAACCTGGGCTTTGGTGATAAAACTGTGCGCGAAGTTTGCGAAGAACAGCAGGTGGATACTTATACTTTCTTGGCTGTGGTCAATTATACCATCAATGGTTATAAAGAGTATGACAATGCCGACCGTCTGTCGTTACCGACTCTATTGCATTACCTCAAGGCATCACATGCCTATTACATAGATTTCCAGTTGCCGTTTATCCGTAAGGAACTGGTTGAAGCGTTGGATGAAAAGGATAATCTGGCACGCCTTATCCTCAAGCTTTATGATGACTATGCCCATAGCATCACCAATCATATGAAGTATGAGGAAAAGATGGTATTCCCTTATGTTCAGGCACTTATAGATGGTAATGCCAATGCAAACTTTGATATAGAAACCTTCTCGAAGCACCATGCTCAGGTAGATATGAAGTTAAAGGAACTCAAGAGTATCATTATCAAGTATTTGCCTTCTGATGGCTTGCATAATAATCAGCTCAGCGCCACTCTTTATGATATATATAATAATGAGGAATGGCTCACCCATCACTCTGAGGTAGAGGAAGAAATCTTTATTCCTGCAGTAAGAAATGCAGAGCGTAAACTGAAGCAGAATGATGTGAGTGCCAAGATTTCGAGCATGATTAATCAGACTCCGATGAGTGACGAACAGTTGAGCGACCGTGAGAAAGATGTGATTGTTGCTTTGGTTCAGGGAATGACCAACAAGGAGATTGCTGACCACCTGTTTATCTCTATCAATACGGTCATTACGCATCGCAGAAACATCGCCCGAAAGCTTCAGATTCACTCTCCTGCAGGTCTTACAATTTATGCCATCGTGAACAATTTGGTTGATATTTCTTCTGTAAAGCTGTAGTTTATCTGTGGAATATCAGTTTAAATAATGTTATTTTTTCTAAAATGATAGCGCCTTCCTCTCACATGAGGGGAAGGCGCTATCATTATATTTAGGTATGTGATGATTCTGCATCACTATTTATGGTGAAGGCTAGATCATATTGATGTCAACAAAACCATGCATCACAGCATAAATGGTGAGTGAAGACACACTTTTTAATCCCAGTTTTTCCTGGATATTCTTGCGATGGGTAATCACAGTAGTCAGTCCGATACAGAGTTGGTCGGCTATCTCTTTGTTGATTTTCCCTTGTGCTACCAGAGATAATACCTCTATTTCTCTATCCGACAGAACTTTTTCCTGAGTGACAGGGGGCATGGCAGGGATATGCTCGCCATGAGGATGACCGGAATGCTGCAGGTTGAGAAGCTCTTTTATCAGGTATCCTTCTGGTACATTGACGCAGAGACAATGAAATTCGGCAAGTTGCGAATTGGGATCGTTGCTGGGTGTTAGAACGATCACATGGCGGTTCCTGTTGCCCTGTGTGAAGAAGTAACGGTGTTCCAGTACAATGTGCATAGATACAAAGCTATGAACAAAGTTGTCTGGATTGTTTGCCTCGTACTGACGGAACGAACCGAAGGTCGAGATTTTCATCATGGGCATCACCGACTTAAGCAGTTGTCTGAGTCCCATTGCGGCGAGTGTATTGCTCTCTACTATTGCCATTTCCGGCATCTGTTTGCCAGCCATGGCTTTCATCATTTCTTCATTCATCTCTGTTTATTTTACTTCTGCTAGTGATAGTTGGGTTATACTTATATCTTGTTTTTACAAGAATGGAGTGAGTACCTTTGCGGCAAACCATCCTTTGAATCTTTGCCAGCCCGTACGCCACTCTCTCCAGTTCTTCTCATTGAGTAAGAAACTGTCTTTCTTTTCCCCATCAAAGAGCTGTACCAGTTGTTGGGTAGTGCAAGAATCCACAATCACTGCATTCTCTTCATAGTCCCAGCGCAGGCTTCGGGCATTGAGATTGGCACTGCCAACGGTACAGAACTTGCCGTCTACCATAATAATCTTGGTATGGTGGAAGCCCGGCGTATACATCCAAACATTGCATCCTGCCTTCATCAGTTTGTGCGCATTATAGAAACCACAGTCAGGTGTCAGAGGAATGTCGCTCTTGGTAGAGAGCATGATTTCTACCTTTACTCCTCTTTTCACAGCATTCTTCAATGCCTTTTTGAGTTTATGACTCAAGGTGAAGTAGGGACTGATAATCTTGATGCTGTCCTGTGCATCATTGATGGCATTCACATAGAAATATCGGATGATATCCTTTGTAATATGCGGTTCGCGGTTGATGATGCCGACCATCTTTCTGTAGGCTGTTGCTGTCGTATCTGGCTTGAGATTCTCTACCAGATAATCCTTCTTCTTATATCTCCAGAACTCAGTGCTGTGCACATTCTGTCCGCTCACCTTGTTCCACATCTTGAGGAATATCTTCTGTAGGGTATTCACCTCGCTTCCGTCGATGCGACAGTGCATATCGTGCCATTCTCCTACAACCTTCGTACCTTTTATATAATAGTCGGCAACGTTCATTCCACCTGTGTAGGCTATCTGCCCGTCGATGACAACGATTTTACGGTGATCACGGTTGAAGATTGCATGTACCCATGGAAACTTCAGGGGCTTGTATTCATAAATCTCTATACCATTGGCACGGATTTTCTTGAGATGTCTCTTTCGCAGAGGCTTATTGTTGGAAGAGTTTCCGAAACCATCATATAAGGCTCTCACCTTCACACCCTCCTTGACTTTCTGAGCTAGCAGGTCGAAGAGGAGGGAGGCGATGCTGTCGTTGCGAAAGTTAAAGTATTCCAGGTGTACACTATGTTTAGCCTGTCGGATTGCCTGGAACATATCATCAAACTTTTCCTGACCATTCATCAGTAGGGTTACTGAATTATCGTGAGAAAAGCTGACTCCTTTCCCACGAAGCTGATTTACAATCAGTGAATCGCTGGTCTGTGCGCTGCACAGCGAACTGACCAGCATCAGTGTTATCGTTGTTATTATCTGTCTGAGTCTCATGTCAACTCCTAATAATCTATTTGCTATAAATTATTAATTATAAATTGTTAATTAAAATTATACCATGCAGGCATAGTGATCTACAATGCCCTTTAAATGATTATCCTTGTCTACAACCAGTACCGTATGCACCTTATACTTGTGCATGATGCGCTGAATCTCCGAAATCTTCGTCTTCGGAGTCACCATTTTCGGAGTGGTGGTCATGATGTCGCTTACAGTCTTGTTAAAGAATTCTGCCTGCCATTTCTCCATGGCGCGTCGGATATCACCATCGGTAATAAGTCCGATAACGTGGTTGTCTTCATCCAATGAGATACCCAATCCCAGTTTGCCCTTGCTTACGTGGATGATAGCCTCGCCCAGGTGCATTTCCTTTGGAATGATAGGCATATCATCGCTGCGCATCACATCTTCTGCTGTGGTCAGCAGTCGTTTGCCTAATTCTCCGCCTGGATGGAACTGGGCAAAATCACGAGGCTTGAAGTGGCGTACCTGCATCAGGGCGATAGCCAGTGCATCGCCCATAGCCAATGCTGCAGTAGTACTGCTGGTAGGGGCGAGGTTCAGCGGACAAGCCTCCTTCTTTACCTTCACGGTGATATGATGGTTAGAGTATTTTGCCAACAGGGAATTTGGATTTCCTGTGATGGAGATGATAGGTACATTCATGTGAAGTACCATCGGGATGAAACGGAGCAGTTCATCAGTCTGACCGCTGTTGCTCAGTGCCAGAACCACATCCTTGTCGGTCATCACACCTAAATCGCCGTGATACACATCCAGAGGATTGATGTAGAAAGCTGGTGTGCCTGTAGAGGCAAGTGTTGCGGCAATCTTGGCACCTACGTGTCCACTCTTGCCCACACCCGTAACGATAATCTTGCCCTGGCAATGATACATCATGTCTACAGCTTTCTCAAAGTTGTCGTCCAGATAAGGTATCTGGTCGAGGATGGCCTGTGCCTCGTCTCTTAGAGCCTGTTCGCCATAACCGCGAACCACTTTATCATCTATATTGTTATTTTTATCGGTCATTTCTAAAACATTTGAATTGGCTTTCCCTTCGGACGCCGAACGTTGTTTATTCATTCTTCACTCTTCGTTCTTTACTTACAAAAGTTCTGCGATAAGTGATTCCAACTTGTTTAATTCCAGCATATTGGCAGCATCGCTCTTGCCCTGGTCTGGGTCAGGATGTACTTCAAAGAAGTAGCCGGTAGCTCCGAAAGCTTTAGCCGCTTTTGCCATTGCTGGAACGAATTTGCGGTCGCCTACAGTCTTGCCGTCACCAGCACTCGGGCGCTGAACGCTATGGGTACAGTCCATGATGACATTTGGCACAATCTCCTTCATGTCTGGGATATTTCTGAAATCTACCACGAGATTGTTATAGCCGAAACAGTTGCCGCGTTCTGTGAGCCAAACTTCCTTAGCACCGCTCTCCAAAGCTTTCTCTACAGGATATTTCATATCTCTTCCGCTCAGGAACTGTGCCTTCTTGATGTTGACGATTTTGCCTGTCTTGGCTGCAGAAACCAGAAGGTCGGTCTGACGGCAGAGGAAGGCTGGAATCTGGAGTATATCACATACTTCACCTGCTGCTGAAACCTGATAACTCTCATGAATATCAGTTGTAACCTGAAGGTTGTACTTCTCCCTGATATCACCCAGCATCTGGAGACCTTTCTCCAGTCCTGGACCACGGAAAGAGTGGATACTTGTACGGTTGGCTTTATCGAATGAAGCCTTGAATATGATTTGGGTTCCTAACTTTTCGTTGATGCGGACGAGTTCCTGAGCTACAGTTTCCAATAGTTCCATCGACTCAATGACGCAAGGACCTGCTATGAATGTTGCCATATTTTTTTTAGTTTATAGTTTATAGTTTATAGTTAATAGGGCGTAAACCTGCTATCAACTATAAACTATAAACTGTTAATTATTAATTGTTAACTTGTTTGATTGTAATCTCACGTTGTGGGAACGGAATCTCGATGTTGTGCTCATTCAGCGTATTGTAGATGCACTCCATGATGGTGGCATCATCGATGGCTTGGGTAAGCACGTTTACCCATACTACGATTCTGAGGGTGATGCAGCTGTCATCGAAACTCTTCAATAACACCTTCACGCCTTTTTCCTGATAGATACAGTCCAGTTTCATGAGGGCATCAATCAGAATCTGCTTCACTTCCTTCACATTGCTGCCATAAGCGATACCTACCTCCAGAATATCCAACTCATAACCATGATTCTTGGTCATGTTCTTGTAGTTCTTGGAGAAGAGCTGCGAGTTCTGAAAAGCGATGACCGAACCATCGGTAGCCTCCAGCATCGTAGAGGTATAACTGATACTGCTCACCTTACCACGGGTGCCGTCGCAGATGATATAATCACCTACCTTCACACGGCCCATCATCAGAGAGACGCCGTAGTAGATGTTTTCGAGAATATCCTTTGATGCAAAACCGAGACCGGTAGACAGACCGGCAAAGATAGCAAGCAACCATGATTTACCTACCTGGAACACATTCAGGGCTATCATCAGCCAGATGCCCCAGATAATCACCTGCATCACGTTCTTGAACATCACAATCTTTGATGCAGCAGAAGTCGGGTCTGCCTTCTCGAAGTGATGACGCATGAAATCTACAGAGGTAATGTTGATGTAGTTGAACAGAAAGTACAGACAAGCTACCTCTGAAATGCTGAAGAGCGATGCTGTGAAGTTGCTGGTCTTGATGTAATCCTTGTTGAATATCTCCCAAGTCGTATCGCTCATGTTGAATACATCTGCTGCCCAGTAGATAGAGATGATGAACGAGAGTACGCCTGAAATAGGGAGCAATACCTTGTAGATAAAGCGGTACAGCCATTTGTCGGTAATCGCCTTGTCTGCCAGTTTTTTACGTTTGGCATATACGCTGAGCCATCCCTCGCAGCATGTAATGGTAAGCACGCAGGTAAGCTGCATGGTCCACCAGATGATAAGCTGTACGGCAAGCAGTGTGAAACCTGTCCAGGCAAAAATGGTGCTCACTCCGAATACGGCAAGCGATATGAATGCGTATGTCTTATCGGTGCGCAATACCTGGTTGTGCTTTCTGCCTATCACATTCCACTGCCAGAGAGCGCAGAGCAGAAGGACCGGAGGAAAGATAAGGTTTACCAAATCGTTTGGTATCAGGATGATACGGAACACGATAACGATGAAACCTACCAGCATCAATGGCGAATAAATACGGAAGGTATTCTTGATCTTATCGTTGTCTACACGTAGCAGGATGGATACCAGGATAACGCCAACCAGCCAGGAATATTCTACCAGCAACTGGCTCGCCATAATCACGAAGTTCTGGGTAACTGCCATTCTTACAATTCCCAGAATGACTGCGAAGGTTACTACCGTCATAGCCATGATAAGGCATGGACGCTTAGCCATAAAGCTTTCCTTTCTGTTCTCGAACATACCATGCTTCATGAGTTGGGTAATCACGATGCGGATGGTAAAGAGATTGAGGAAGATGGAGATGAGACCCCAGAAGATGATGATACCGAAGAGGATGAAGATGATACGAACATCCCATTGCGACATCATGCCCGGTACGGGCTTGTATTTCTCTGCTACAGAAGTCTTCGCCTCCTTATAATTCATGCTGAAGTTACGGAGTATGCGCAGATAGTTGTCGCCTCCATTATTGAAGATGCTGTTCTGGATATCTGCATATCTGCGGTTGGCATAGTCGTTGAGTGCCTGCAGTTTACGGTCGGTTCTGTCGTAAGCCTGCACATAGGCTTGCAGCTGTTTCTGTTTCTCTACCAGCTGCCGGCGGATATTGACTGCCAGAGTCAGGTCAACGTTTCGGTTCACCTGTGCTTCTTCGCTGAGAAACATAGTGTTCATGCCGTAGAGATAGTTGATGAGCGAATCGAAACGCGCCACCTCAACATTGTTCTTCTTGATCATCTGACGGAAAGGAACAGCCTTCGACTTAAACTTCTTAAACTGTTCCGTAGCCTCATGACAGGCATACGTCATATCGAAAATATACCCATTGCGCTGCGAATAGAGCATGATGGAATTCTGGTCAGCCTGCTTTACAATACTGATGAGTTCCTGAATTACCGCCAACTGTTGCGCCTTGGCAGCTTGGTTCTGTTTCTCCAAGTCTATGTGATAGTTGGTTAATTCAGTACGCAGCATATAGAGCGTTGTGTCCAGGTTGGCTTCCTTGAGCACAGCGTTGCTTGGCAGCACGAAAGCCACCATCAGCAGAATTATGATGTATAGTCTCTTCTTCATATTGAGTAAATTTGACTGCAAAGTTATTAATAATTCGTGAAAAAGCAAAGAGAAATTCCCCTTTTTTGATATATTAGCACCTTTACGTATGATTTTTAGGGTTATCTTTTGTTTTTTTCATATAAATTGATTACATTTGCAACGTCAAAGGATACGTTAATTAATCAGATAAGAATATGAAGATACTCATAGCAGATAGTGGCAGCACCAAGACCGATTGGGCTCTGGTTGATGAACAGGGTAACGTGATGGTTACTTGTAAGACGCAGGGCATCAGTCCGATTCACCAGAGTGATGCCGAGATATTGGATGTGTTGTGTAAGGAACTTGTTCTGTCAGAGCAGCCTCAGGAGGTTTTCTTTTATGGCAGTGGAGTAACCGAGGCGATGAAGTCTCGCATGAAATCACTCTTGCAGCAGTCTTTCCCCGAAGCCCGGGTTGAGGCTGAAGGCGATATGCTGGGAGCAGCCCGTGCCCTCTTTGGCAAGAAACCGGGTATCGCCTGTATTTTGGGTACCGGTGCTAACAGTTGTCTTTACGATGGAGAGAAGATTGTGATGAACACTCCTCCGTTGGGATATATCCTGGGCGATGAGGGTAGTGGGGCAGTAATCGGCAAACTTTTCCTCAATGGTATCTTCAAGGGCACTTTGCCTGTATCGCTAAAGAATAAATATCTTGCCTGGTCGGGATTGGATTATCCTACTATTATTAATAAGGTGTACAGACAGCCGCTTGCCAATCGTTTCCTGGCTTCCATCTGTCCTTTTATCTCAGAGCAGATAGCAGAAGGTGAGAAACATGAAAACGGGACTGACGAACTGAATGAAGCGATGGCTCTCTATCGCATGATACTGGAGAGTTTCAATCAGTTCTATGCTAAGAATCTCACACCTTATATTAAATATGTAAAGGCGAGCACCGAGGATATAAGCCAGTTGGAGCCAGGCATGAAGGCATGGCATTCATCCTTGGAAGAAGAAATCCCGATGCTTGGTTTTGTAGGAAGCATTGCCCATTACTTTGAGTCTCCTTTGAGAAATGTGATGGAGGATGAGTTTCATCTCAAGATTTCCCAGATATTGAAAGCCCCGATGCCGGGGTTGATAAAATATCATATTAATTAAGCAATTTTTGCACCAGAATGTATTTTATGCTACATTTTGGTGCTTTTTCGTTAAAAAATGTAGGTTGCGTAACATTTTATACATAATAGATTAACTAAAACGTACACCTGTATGTCTGTTTTTTATCTATCTTTGCCAACGAAAAGTAAATGTAAACAACGATAAATCGAGGCAATCCTCATAACCGAGGCTTACACCTTATTTATATAAAGGCAATATTCGACCTATATCACATAGGGCCTATATTAAACCTAGAAGCAACATTATTAATTTAAACCTAAAGTAATTATGAGAAAAACATCTCAGAAATTCTCGCAGAGCCACATGCTCTGCAAAGTTGCTCTGGTAGCCATCATGTTGGCGTTCCAGGCAATGTTAGGAATCGGAGCGGGTGTCCTCAATGCTCAGACGGTTAAGGGTACTGTCATCTCTGGCAGTGACAATGAACCATTGATTGGTGCAAGTGTCATGGTACAGGGTACAAAGACGGGTGCCGTAACTGACCTGGATGGTAACTTTACCATTGAAGCAAAGAACGGACAAACACTCGAAGTTTCGTATCTGGGCTTTATCACCCAAAAGATTAAAGTCACAGGTTCGACAATCAACGTAACCTTAAACGAAGACAAGCAGTCACTTGATGAAGTTGTCGTAGTAGGTTACGGTGTTCAGAAGAAAAAGCTGGTGACGGGTGCTACCGTTCAGTTGAAGGGTGACGACATCGCCAAGCTTAACACCACCAACCCTCTTTCTGCCATGCAGGGACAGACACCTGGTGTTAACATCGTTTCTACTTCTGGTCAGCCAGGTGCAGCCATGAGTGTTACCATTCGTGGTTTGGGTACCGTAGGAAACTCTCAGCCTCTTTACTTGATTGATGGTGTGGGTGGTGATATCACAACCTTGAATCCTGCCGACATCGAGAGCATCGACGTATTGAAGGATGCTGCTTCTGCTGCTATTTATGGTGCGCAGGCTGCCAATGGTGTAGTCCTCGTTACAACCAAGAGCGGTAAGGAAGGTTCTTCCAAGATTACATACGATGGTTATGTAGGTTGGCAGACATTGGGCCGTAAGTTCAATGTTTTGAATGCTCGTGAGTATATGTCTATCATGGATGAAGCTCGTCTTAATTCTGGAATGTCTGTTATTGATTGGAATTCTTTGAATTCTATTCATGATGCAAATGGTAATGTTTATGATACAGACTGGATTGACCAGGCTGTAGATAATGGTGCATTGACCACAAGCCACAGTTTGGCTTTCACAGGTGGTAGCAAGACTTCTACTTATTCTATTTCTGGCGGTTATACAGGACAGGACGGTCTTATTGGCGGTTCTGACGTTTCTTATTATAAGAGGTATAACCTTCGCGCCAATTCAGAGCACAAGATGTTTAATGGTTTGGTTATCATAGGTGAACATATCGGTTTTGTTTATAAACAGAGTCGTGGTATGAATACCGGTAATATTTGGAATAACAACCTTCGTGGTGCGTTCTTAACGTCTCCGATAATACCTGTTTATGATGCAGATGGTAATTATAACTCTACTGTTAATTCTGACTGGAATGTGAATGATGGTAACCCTTATGGTACCATGATGATGAATCGTTATTCAAAGAATAGAAGTGGTACTCTTGATGCTAACGTTTATATGCAGATAGAACCAATAAAGAACTTAAAGTTCAAGACAGTCTTTGCTGTTAATTACGGTGCTTCTGATTATCGTTCTTATACCCCAGTTTACAAGTTTACTCCACAGAGTGGAAATGCTGAGTCTAAGGTAAGCCAGAGTCATGGAAATGGTCTTTCATTAGTATGGACTAACACCTTGTCTTATGACTTTAATGTAAAGGAACATCATATAAATGCTTTGCTTGGTAGCGAGACTTCTAAATATGATGGTGAATCTACAGGTGGCAGTAATACAGGTTTGATAGCTGGTTTCAATGATTGGAATCATGCATTTCTGACAAATACAAATGGCACAGATAATAAAACTGTTAATGGTGGTCCTTACGATTCAACACGCGGACAGTCTTTCTTCGCCCGTTTGGGGTGGTCTTGGAAAGACCGTTATATGGTTAATGCTACCATGCGTGCCGATGGTTCTTCTAAGTTTGCCAAAGGTCATCGTTGGGGTTACTTCCCATCTGTTTCTGCAGGTTGGACATTGACAGAGGAAAAGTTCATGAAGTCTACTGCTTCTTGGTTGGATTTCTTGAAACTCCGTCTCTCTTGGGGTCAGGTTGGTAATGCCAATATCAAGTGTTATCAGTATTTGGCTCCAGTATCAACATCCAATACCAATTACAACTTTGGTACTACTGGTGGTCAGCAAGGTTGGGTAACTGGCGCATATACCAGCCGTTTGGCTAACGAAAATGTGAAGTGGGAAACCTCTGAACAGTATAACCTCGGTATCGACGCACGTTTCCTTCGTCAGCGCCTTTCTTTGACTTTTGATGCTTATATCAAAAATACAAAGGATTGGTTGGTACAGGCACCCGTTCTTGCAACTGCTGGTACAGAGGGTCCTATCATCAATGGAGGTGATGTGAAGAACAAAGGTATCGAACTTGGTCTTTCTTGGAATGACCAGATAGGTAAGGATTTCATCTATAGTGTAGGTGCCAACTTCGCATACAACCATAGTGAGGTAGGTGCTATCCCAACAAAGGATGGTATTATTCATGGAGCTACCAAGCAGATTTATAATGGCGCTGAGGAATTCTATCGCGCGGAGAATGGTCATGCGATTGGTTATTTCTATGGATATAAAACTGCGGGCATCTTCCAGAACCAGCAGGACATTAATGAGTGGATTGCTGCTGGTAATGGTGTAATGCAGAAAAATGTTAAGCCAGGTGATGTAAAGTATGTTGATGTCGATCATGATGGTGTAATTGGTGATGCTGATAAGGTAGACCTGGGTAATGGTCTTCCTAAGTATACTTTCGGTTTCAATTTTACCCTTGGTTATAAGGGCTTGGATTTGAGTGCAAACTTTACTGGTGCTGCTGGTTTCCAGATAGCACAGTCTTATCGTGATCCAAACTCTCCACAAGGCAACTATAGCCGTCGTATCTTGAAGCGTTGGACTGGTGAGGGAACAAGTAATGAAATTCCACGTGTTACATACGGTGATGTAGGTAACTGGTCGTTCTCTGATCTCTATTTGCAGGATGGAGACTACATCCGTTTGCAGAATCTTACCTTGGGTTATGATTTCAAGAAACTTATCTCTTGGAAGGGTCTCTCTAAGATGCGTCTCTATTTCCAGGTACAGAACCTCTTTACTTTGACCAAGTATGATGGTATGGATCCGGAAATCGGTTCATACAATGGTACAGATGGTAACAGCAGCGACTCTTGGGTATCAGGAGTTGACATGGGTTACTATCCACACCCTCGTACTTTTATTGTAGGTGTAAATCTTGCATTCTAACTTTTAATTGGAAAGTAATATGAAAAGAAAACATATATTGATAAGCGCATTGATGCTGTCAGCATTATCGTTGACATCGTGCGATGATTTCTTAGATACCTCTTCTAAGACCAATCTCAACTCAGAGACTGCTTATAGTAATGCGGAGTCTGCGGATATGGATTTGATTGGTTGTTACGATGGATGGCAACGTACCATTAGTGATGAAGGAGTTGGTATCTACTTGACTGCTGAGTTAGCTTCTGAACAAGCTTTCGGTGGTCTAGGTTTGTCTGATGACAAAAATAACAATGCAATTGACCAGTTTGATATTAGTGTTGCTCCTTCGTATAATAATTTATTTGATACGGATTGGACTAACTATTATAAGGCAATTTACCGTTGTAATCAGTTGATTCAGGCAGATGCAACTATCAATTGGAATGGTGATACCAAAACGGAAGGTCGTATCATGGGTGAGGCTCGTGCCATCCGTGCCATCTTGTATTTTGATTTGGCCCGTTTGTTTGGTGATGTCCCTTTGCTGTTGGTGCCTACTGAGGAGAATGTTCCTCGCACTCCGGTAAAGGAGGTTTATCAGGCTATTTTTGATGATTTCAAGTTTGCTATTGCTAATATTCCTGCAGATGCTTATCCTTTGGAAAATCGAAATAGTAATGATGGTCGTATTACCAAGTATGCTGCTGAGGCTTTGTTGGCTCGCGCATATCTTTATTATACTGGTTATTATGGAGAGGAGCATCCTGCTTGCTCTAAGGCAGAGGCTACTGCTGCTATCAATGACGTGGTAGAAAAAGGTGGCTATGAGTTGGAGACGAATTATAAGGATTTCTGGATGCCTTCATCTGACATTACATCAGAGTCTAAGACTGGTTCTGGTGATGATATAAAGTATGCTTGGGAAACGTCTTATGCAGGTAAGTGGTATGATGGTAACGGATGGCGCTCAGGTCAGAAAGATCTTTCTAAAGAAATCGTTCTAAACTTGAAGTTCAATACCACACACGATTATGCTGGTAATAGTGATGGTAACACATTCTCTGTGTACCTTGGTCCTCGAACTACGTGTGCAAATAGTGTTCATATTGCTAGTGGTTGGGGTGCTTGTTCTGTTACTCCTTACTTTGTGTCACAATTTAAGAGTGATCCTCGTTTCTCTGCTTGTGTTTGGAAGTGTGATGATGCAACTGATTTCGAACCAGATTTAGCTGGTACATATGAATATACTGGTTATTATACTCGTAAGTATGCACCTATGTGCTTCTCTGACGGTACTCGCCAAGAGGTAGGTTTTAAGTTAGGTGAAAAGCATCAGAATATAACTTATTATCAAGACTATACAGTAATGCGTTATGCTGATGTACTTTTGATGCAGTCAGAGTTGACAGGTACGGCAGATGGCTTGAATAAGGTTCGTGCTCGTGTTGGACTACCTGAGGTCTCATATAGCATTGAAAATCTTCGTAAGGAACGTGCTATTGAACTTGCATTCGAAGGGGTCCATTTTTGGGATTTAATGCGTTATGAGAAGGATGGTGCATATGCTGCTCGCACTATAGCTGAAGCTCAGAATGGAGCAAAGGTTTTGAATGGTGGAGTGGATGCTACAACTAAATTCGAAGTAAGCAATTTCACTACCAAGAAGGGGTTGATGCAAATACCTAACACTCAGATTTCTCGTTCTGGTGGTGTCTTGACCCAGAATGCTGGTTGGTAAAAATATTAATCTTAATGTGAATTAATTATGAGAATTAATAAATATATATATGCTTTCATTGCCACGATTGCTATTGCATTGGGGCTGATGGCATGTTCGCCAAGTGATTATGAACTTGGTGGCAACAACTTAACAGCTGATGATTTGGCTGAAGGTGTGGCTTATACGGTTACTCATGATACAGACAATCCAAATATTGTTTATTTGGAGAGTAAGATGGGTTCTTCCTTTTTGCCACAGTGGGAAACACCACAGGGACGTTATCAAGAACAGAAAGTAGTTTTGAAAATTGCTTTCCCTGGTGAATATGAGGTGAAATTTGGAGTAGAGACACCTGCAGGTGTAGTCTATGGAAATCCAACTCGTTTCACTATTGATAAGATGTGTACAGATTTTATAACAGGCGATGTATGGAATTTGCTTTCTGGTGGTGTTGGCAAGTCTAAAACTTGGATTTATGATGATGGAACTTATGGTTATGCATCCGGAGAGTTAACTTATGGAGATCCAAGTGCTAATCCAAACTTCGGCTTTAATAATTTCACTCCTAACTGGCCTCCAGGAAAAGGACATTGTGGTGATGATGCAATGTGGGATAGTTATATGACTTTTAGCTTGGAAAATGGTGCTCATTACACATTTTATAATTCTTCTACAGAAACTAAACAAGAAGGTGTTTTCGGTTTGAATGAGTCTTCTTATGTTTTGAATCTGACAGATGCAGATTTAATGCATCCATATACCTGGAATGCTCGTTTGGCTAACTGGAGACAAAATTTGCAAATTGTAGAACTTGATGAAAATCATCTCAGCATAGGTTATACTCGTGTTCCTGGTGATTGGGGTGGTGAATGGTTGGAAGTATTCAATTACGTTTCAAAGGAGTTCGCTGATAATTATGTTCCTCCTGTAGACCAGAATCCAAAGCCAACTCTTGCTGATACTTGGAAGGAAGACATCTCTTCTCTCAATAAGTCTCCTAATACCTATCGTGAGATTAAGTGGGTACTTACAGATGAAAGCGATGCTGCTGCTTACTATGACCTTTATGGCAAGTATGTGGGTGGTTCACAGGCTGCCTCTGACAATGGTTCAGAGTTGAGTCTTGTACTGAACTCTGTTGAGAAGAGCTATTCTATGAAGGATGCTGATGGCAATGAGGTTTCTGGTGAGTATTTCATCAATGATAATGGCTACTTGAGCTTCAGTAATGGTTTGCTCACTGCGACTGTTGGTAAGAATGGAGCGGTTCTCAAGGCTAACGAAGACAAGACACTTCGTGTTCTTAGTTACACGATGGATGGTACCGAGATTACCGATCTCGTCTTGGGTTATGATGTTAAAGATGTTCATGGTAATCGTTATCGTTATCAGGCGTTCCGTTTCATACCAAAGGTGATTGGCGGAACAGAACAGGTATATTTCAAGGCAGGTTTGCACTTCTTCAACAGCGGATGGACATTTACCGATAGTCCTACTGTCAAGGTTACGGGCGATGGTAAGTATACCTTCAAGTTGACGGGTGCTCATGCCGATCCTTATGGTATGTATCTCGATGTAGTCAAGGTATTGGCAAAATATCCTAACTTTGATATGGTTATCACCGATATGCGTGTAGACGGTAAGTCTATCGCCTTTGATGACAGTCAGATTGAAAGATGTGGTGGTGATGAGAAGGATGCAGCCGGCAAGGACATTACCGCTCGCCGTTACATCCTGAGCCCATGGAACAAAGAAAACTATTTCATGGTGAATGGAATTGGTGTGCTTGGTTTCTCTTCTACCTTGGAGGTGGATGTTCAGGTAACCATGGATGCTGGCAAGCCTTTCATCACTCCAAAGGAAGAGGCTGCTGCCGCAAGAAAGCACAAGTTAAACAGAAGAAAGTAATCCGATTAAAACATGAAGATTATGAAGAATAAAATATTGACAGGTATTATGTTGCTTCTGGCTTTGGTTGTAGCCAGCTGTAACGATGATGACTATTCAGCTAATACCGCAGATATAATAACCAAAATTGAAACAGTGGGAGCTGAGGCTGGTGCTACTAGTGCCAATGTTACTGGTACGGTACTCGATTTGAGCAAGTCAGCTTCTTCCTCATACGCTGTTGGTGTGGTCTATTCCACCAACGAAGACCCTACTTCCGGAACCAAGGTGCCTGGCACCTTGGCAGAGGATGGAACTGTTACTACCACCATCACTGGTTTGACAATCGGTGCTACCTATTACTATTGCACATACGTTACTTTGCAAGGTAAGGTTACCAAGTATGGTGAGGTTAAGAGTTTTGTCACTACCAATGCTGAGATTGCTACTGCTGATCCTGTATACTCAGAGGTGAAAGCAACTCTTGGAGGTACCATCAATATTTCAACTGCAGCATCTGATGAGGTAATCAAGGGTGTTTTGGTTAGCAATGATGAGGCTACAGTTAAGACAGGACGTCTTTATAAGGCAGCAGCCACTGAAGGCAATGCCATCTCAATTCCGGTATCAGGTCTTGTACCTGGTCAGACTTATTACTATGTGGCTTATGCTAAGGTAAATTCGGAAGAGAAGTTTGGTGAGGTTAAGAGTTTCACTACTCCTGCCCAGAAAGTAGAGTTTGTTGATCTTGGACTCTCTGTGGAGTGGGCCACAGTCAATGTCGGTGCATTGAATCCAGAGGAGGCTGGTGGTCTCTATGGATTTGGCGACAAGACTTTGTTCAATATTTCTACCCAGGCTTCCAACTATGTTCATGAGGGTATTCAAGGTTCGGCCAATGACTTGGCTTCCCTTTTCATCCTTGGTTCTTTCACTCCTTCAAAGGAGCAGATGGAAGAGTTGCTTAATAATACCACCAAGGAATATACCACTGTGAATGGTGTAGCAGGTTATCGCTTTACTGCGCAGAACGGCAACAGTATCTTCTTGCCTTTCACTGGTACTCGTACTGGCGATACTGTAAGTGATGAAAGTTCTCTTGGTGCTTATTGGACATCAGATATTGATGGTGTGGATGCTGACCATGGTGCTGCGCTTTCTATGACAGAGGGTAATGTAACGGTAAATAGTGCCAATCTCTATGAAGGTCTGGCTATCCGTCCTGTTCGCACACCTAACCGTCCGCTGAAGTTGGAGTATCTCTACAAGACCTGGTGCATCGACCTCGACGCCGATGGCAAGTCTGTGCTTTGGAAAGGTCCACTGTATTACTATGGAATGGACGACAGCTGGAACACTGTAACCAATGGCTATAAACTTCCTGCAGGCTCTGATTCTTGGATCTTTGATCCAACATACGCAGAATCTACTTGGTTGGCAACTCCAAAGAACTTTGGTACCATGACCTTCAAAGAGGATGGAACCGTTATCGTTGATGATAAGGGCAATGGCAAGCACTATGAAGGTACGTTCACCATAGACACAGAGAATCATACCATCAGTCTGAAGGATGCTAAGATTCTCCACTTGGATAACTTCGACAACTTATCTACAAACTGGAGCACAGAGTTGAAAGTTCTTTCCTTGACAGAAGATGGCTTGCAGATTGCAGCTGTTCGCGACAATAGCAGCGATGAGGGGCCATGCCTCTTGACTCAAAACTATGTAAATAGTGCACTTGTTGGTGGAAACGGCAAGGAACTGACTGTTGACAACTCAAAGTTGGTATATGGTGACTTAGAGTCAGGTAAGGGTAATATTCGTTTGGATCTTTACAATGAGTGGGGCTCTACCAAGGAAAATTCTTGTATCGACCCTGCAGCCTTGCAGTTCTCAAAGAATCTTGCAGTAACCTTTAAACTTACTGGTGTACAGTTTAAGGAAGGTGCCGTAGGTCAGTATAACGCAGCTCTCTCATTCGCTAGCAGCGATTGGGGTGTTCAGTATTGGGGCGGTACAGCCAAGCAGGATGCTTTGGTTAACGGTGATGGTACTTATACAGTTTGGTTGTCTACCAATGGTACTACAGTCACTGGTCCAACCGTCTTCTGTGTCGATATTGCAGGTATGGCTAACGACTTGGTGGATGTAAGTGCCTTGAAAGCAGAAATCGTTAGTATCAAGACTGATGCCAACGAAAGCAAGTTGTATAATAGCATTGCTGTTGACAACTCTAAGATTCTCTTCAATAATAAGGATGGCAACAAAACCGATGGTCGCATTGAGATTTACAATGAGTATGGAGACACCAAGGCAGACCCTGGTGTGAATATCAATGATGTCAATTTCTCTGGTCGTATGACGGTTACGTTTACAGTTTCCGGTATTGATGGAAATTTGAAGGATGATGCTACTGGCGACTACAAGGCAGAATTAAGCTATGCTGATTCAAGCTGGGATCCTAATTATTGGGGTGGAGGCATCGGTGCCGCTAAGGTTACCAAGGATGGAACCTATACTGTCTATGCTGATTTGGGCAATGATCAGTGTGAAGGAGCCGTGGTATGGTGTGTTGAACTTTACGGTTTATGGAAAGACCTCGTGGATACTTCAAAGGTGAAGGTTGCCATTGATGAGATTACCACAGAGGGTAATTTGAAGTAATATATGAGAAAAGTATTATTCGTATTGGTGGGAATGCTCCTTTTGGTGGGCTGTTCTCAGAAACAAAAGAGTGTCCCTCAGGACGAATCGAATCTGGAAAAGGTTGTGGCTGACAGTTCTACTGTCGGCCCAGCCTATGACAGTTTGATAGTTTGCGAGAGTAGAGCGCTTGTAGACTCCAGCTACCGCAAGAGCGAAGAGTTTAAGAATGTGCACGAAACTTATACCTCTTTGTATGAACGTATGACGGAAGGTATGGGCAAGGTGGATGCAGATTTGTTGCAACTCAAGTTGTCGATTTCGGCTTTTAACCACAATTCTGAGTATTTTGCCACTCATTCTTCTGAAATGAGTAATGTGGTTAACCAAAAACGCATGATGCTCTATGGACAGAAGATTCGTGAAATCAGACAGCGGTTGATTCAGTCAAAGCTATCTGATACTCAGCAAGCTCACCTGGATTCGCTCAATACATTGATACATTTTTAAATCTTTAAATAGAAAAAATATGAAAATACTAAGAATGTCTCTTATGGTGCTCATGGCGCTGGTAGGCTTGTGCATGAGTTCTTGCTCTGATGAGACTGTCGAAAATGGCAATTTTGGCAATATTCCGGATGGTATAACCATCAGCGACAACTATATAAAGGATGGAGTTACAGTGGCCAAGACTGGTGCTGAGATTACGGTTCCTGTACAGTGTCGCAATGATGTATCTGCCTCTTCCAGTGAAAGTTGGATTACAGTAGAAAAGGGGACAACCACTTCTGCCTTGAAGGTAACTCCTTTCAAGTTGATTGTTGCTGAAAATTCAGAAACATCCGACCGTGAGGCAACTATCACTTTCTCTGCTGGCTCTGATACAAAGACGATAGCCATCAAGCAGATAGCTAAGACTGGTTTGGTTGTTAAGACCGGTAGCTTTGATGTTCCTTATACAGGTGGTAATATCCAGGTACAATTGGCTGCTAATGAACCATACGAGTATGAGATTAGTGACTCATGGATTTCAGCTGCTAGTACTAGGGCTAATATGGTGGATTATACCGAAAATTTCACGGTATCTTTAAATGCATCTCCAACCATTCGTACAGCTACCATCACCTTCAAGGTTGAAGGCTTGGCTGAGGCCGTAAAGGTTTCACAGGCTGCCAGTGAGGTCTCTGGTGATATGAGCAAGACGGCTATGGATGTAGCAGCCCTGATGTATCCTGGATGGAACCTGGGAAATACATTGGAGGGTGGCAGCTCTGAAAATAACTGGAAGAATGCCGGCATCGCAACCGAAACTTCATGGCAGAGTACTAAGACTACTCAGCAGGTGATAGACTTTGTGAAGGCGCAAGGCTTCAAGAGTGTCCGTATCCCTTGTGCTTGGGTTATGGGACATATCTCTGATGAGGCAAACTGCACCATTGATCCAGCTTGGATGAAACGTGTGAAGGAAGTTGTTGACTATTGTATCGCTGATGGTCTCTATGTTGTTATCAACCAGCATTGGGATGGCGGTTGGATTGAACACAATGGTTTTACTGCTGATACTGATATCGAAGGTACCAAAGCAAAACTTACTAAGATCTGGACTCAGATAGCAACTACATTCAAGGATTATGATGAGCACCTCATCTTTGCAGGAATGAATGAGCCTGGCGTTGGTGGTGGCACTGGTAGTATCATTAAGGTGAATGAATTGTCTAATCGTCTTGCTGAATATGAGCAGACTTTCATCAATGCTGTACGTGCTACCGGTGGCAACAATGCTCTAAGAGTATTGGTAGTCCAAGGTCCTAATACCAACATTGACGACACTATGGGCAACGATTACATTTCCAAAATTACTGATACTGCTGACAATCGCTTGATGATGGAAGTTCACTTCTATGACCCATATCAGTTCTGCCAGATGACAGAGGATGCTGATTGGGGCAAGCAGTGGTATTATTGGGGCAAGGACAACCAGAGTGGTGATGCTGACCGCACTTCAAAGAACAATGAGGATTTTGTGAGTGCTCAAATGGCTAAGATGAAGAAGACTTACGTAGACAAAGGCATTCCTGTTATCATTGGTGAGTTTGGTGCTAACCAGCGTTTTGCTATAGGCAAGGATGCTCTTCACGACGCCTCAGTCAAGGCTTACTACAAGGCTGTTACTGAGTTCGCCATCAGTAATGGTTGTGTGCCAATGGTTTGGGATATCAATGCAGGTAATGGCATGAGTTTGTTCAATCGTACTACTCTGAAGATTAGCAATGCCAATATGATGGATGGTATTACTGCCGGAGTTGCTGCAGCAAAGTGGCCTGCTAAATAATAATTAGATATTAAGTCTTTAGGTTTAATATAAAGTGTGTGGACGCATATCGGGGAATCTTTCTCTGATGTGCGTCCTTTTTTGTGCAAATATAGTACATCCTAACATAATATACCTATCCTTTTATCAAAAGTATACATTCACGCTACAGTTTTTTCGCTATCTTTGCAACATGATAACTTCAAAACCCGATAATACGTTAGATTGATATATGAAGAAGATAGTTATGATTATATGGGCTGCCGCTCATTTCGCTTGGGCTGGCGCACAGGTTAAACCAGTGGATGGTCGTATCTCGAAGATGAAACTCACGGCTACCGAACTGGCTCACTATATGGCTCCAGGGGTAAACTTGGGGAATACGATGGAGGCATGCGACTGGAATGATGTCTTTACCAATAATGCAGGATTGAAGTCGGAAACTTCATGGCAGAATGACAAGACTACTGAAAGTTATATCCGGAGTTTGAAACAGCAGGGATTCAACAGTCTTCGCATCCCAATATCCTGGGTGGCTGGTCATCTTACGGATAAGGAGAATATGAGCATCGATCCGGTCTGGATGAAACGAATCAAGGAAATCGTAAACTATGGTCTTAATGCCGGTCTCTGTGTCATCATCAACGAACACTGGGATGGCGGATGGATGGAGCATGATGCCTTTACCAGTGGGGCGAATGTGGCTGAACATAAGGAGATGTTCCGCAGGCTGTGGACGAATATCGCAAAGGAATTCAAGGCTTATGACCAGCGGGTTCTCTTTGCTGCCCTCAACGAACCGGGAGTGGGAGGTGCCAGTCCGCAGGCCCAAGGCGACATGCTGGCTCCCGAAAGCAAGGAGTTTGCCGACCGTCTCCTGGCTTACGAACAGGTGTTTATCGATGCCGTCCGTGCTACTGGTGGAAATAATGCCAACCGTGTGCTCATCGTACAGGCTCCGAAGACCGAGATAGATTTGGCTGCCATGGATTCCTATGACATCACCCGTCTGAAGGATAAGGCAAAGAACCGCCTGATGGCTGAGGTTCATTTCTATGATCCTTATACATTTACATTGATGGAAAAGGATGCCGATTGGGGCAAGGTGGCTCTCTATTGGAAGGAACATGCGCCTGCCGATGACCAGGGACGAACCGTGAATACCATCTGGTATAATAATAAGAATGTGGATGCCTACCAGCATATCACCAATCAGGTGATGAAGATGAAACAGAAGTTTGTTGACCGGGGCTATCCGGTAGTCATCGGCGAATATGGTGCAAACCGTAAGGATGCCTCTCTCTTCGGTGGTAATCAGGAGAAGCACAATGAGAGTATGATGGCATGGTATGGTGCGGTGACTGCCGAAATGATGAAGGCAGGACTTATCCCGTATGTCTGGGATATCAATGTGCAGCCTCTTCCTCACATGACCATTTTCGACAGAAAGAAGCAGGTGGTTTCCGACTCCTATATATTTAAAGGTGTGATGCAGGGAGCCGCAGAAGGGATGGATGATTACAGGAAAATCTATCCGAAACCATAGAAAAATAGCAGAAAAAGCAATAATAAATAAGCATAGTTTAGATTTATATGTAGAAAGGGCAAAAAAGTATCATGCTTTTTTGCCCTTATTTAGTATCTTTGCAACCGAAAATGAATCTTTAAACTGTAAACTTAATAAATTAATGAAGAAGATATTTATTTTATTGATGATGGCATTGGCTACATGCAATATCTCGGCAAAGTCAAACTTTGTGCAGGTGAAGGACGGACATTTCGTTCGCGACGGTAAACCTTATTATTATGTAGGTACCAATTTCTGGTATGGTGCTATCCTCGGTTCAGAAGGGCAGGGCGGCAACCGTGAGCGTCTCTGCAAGGAACTGGACAAGATGAAGGAGATGGGTATTGACAACCTCCGCATCCTGGTGGGTTCTGATGGAAAGCGAGGATTGAAGACCAAGGTTGAACCGACGCTGCAGGAAGCTCCGGGCGTTTATAACGATACGATTCTTGCCGGTCTCGACTATCTGCTGATGGAGATGGGCAAACGTAAGATGGTAGCTGTACTCTATCTGAACAACTCCTGGGAATGGAGCGGCGGTTACGGCTATTATCTGGAGCAAGCTGGTTTGGGTAAGGCTCCGCGTCCTAACGAAGATGGCTATCCTGCCTTCATGAACTTCGTTGCCCAATATGCATCCTGCGAAAAGGCGCATCAGCTTTTCTATGATTATGTACGATTCATACTTACGAGAACCAACAGATATACAAAGAAGAAGTATAAGGACGACCCAGCCATCATGTCATGGCAGATAGGTAATGAACCTCGTGCTTTCAGCAAAGAGCAGTTGCCTGCTTTCGAAAAGTGGCTGGGGGAAACAAGCAAGCTGATCCGTTCGCTCGACAAAAATCATCTGATTTCTATCGGTAGCGAAGGCAAATGGGGATGTGAAGGAGAACTGAACTGTTGGGAACGGATCTGTGCTGACAAGAATGTGGATTATTGCAACATTCATCTTTGGCCATACAACTGGAGTTGGGCAAGAAAAGACCATTTGTTGGAAGATTTGGGTATCTCCTGCCAGAATACCAAGGAGTATATTGATGAACATCTTGAGGTTTGCGGACGTATCAAGAAACCATTGGTGATGGAGGAGTTCGGCTATCCTCGTGATGGTTTCTCTTTCTCAACTTCTTCAACAACAGAAGCACGCGATGGATATTACAAGTATGTGTTCAGTCTTGTAGGCGACAATGCAGCATCCGGCGGTTACTTTGCCGGTTGCAACTTCTGGGGATGGGGCGGTTTTGCCAATCCTAAGCACGAGCAGTGGCAGGTGGGTGATGACTACACCGGTGATCCTGCCCAGGAAGCACAAGGGCTGAACTCCGTTTTCTCCACCGATAAATCTACCCTTGATGTGGTGAAGACGCAGGTAGACAGAATGAAGAAGATTGGTAAGTAAGGAGCATGATGAAATTGTTAAGTTTGTTGTATGAGGGTGCGCTATGAGCTATGGCGCACCCTCTCTTTCTTGTTTGGCTTTTTATAATGATACTTTGATGTTTTTTTCGTAAAAGAATTGCCATATTGCCATATAAGTTTGTATTAGCTTGATTATTAGTTGATACCGATATTGCAATAGATTTTTCAATTGCCATAATCTGCCATGTATTGCCATAAAAATAGCGATTTTCCGGCATTTTAGGTGGTTTTTAGCGGTGTTTTTGAGGCAAAAGATAGGAAGCGTTGAGCAAAAAGGCTTTTTTTCGGTTCAATGCCTATTGTTTTCTATGCTGTTTTTCCGGTATAATCTCCGACGATGCTCCCGAAATTACGTCCCGACGTAGCATTTGCTGCGTCCCGACGTAATAACAGACGTGTCGCGACGCAGCAACAGATACGTCGCGATGTAATTTCAGATACGTCTGTCTCCAAATCAAGTGAGCCTTATTTCAGCTCCAGATAAGCTTCCTTTGCATATCAAGTAAGCCCCTTTCCGCGTTCAAGTGAGCCTTACTTAAACATTACGTAAGCCTCACTTGAAATGAAGGAACCTCAGGGGATGACTTTTTCTTTTTCTTCTTTTTGAAAGAAAAAGTTAGAATTTCTTGGCAGTTTCAATAAAAAAGTGTATCTTCGC
>ULSN01029402.1_pt1 | contig 24143 bp, 22 predicted proteins | sample 1956771 | NCBI WGS metagenome assembly ULSN01 (sample SAMEA4835709, study PRJEB28245) | human gut metagenome | biome: gut microbiome; material: fecal sample | place: Denmark | collected 2008
AATCATGGTCAACGAAAGCTCCGTTGAAAATGTTGCTGCCAAACACGTGGCTGTTTACCCGAATCCTGCAGTTGACGTAGTGAACATTGAAATGGCATCCGCTATCAACAGCGTGGCTGTTTACAGCGTATCCGGTGCAGCTGTCAATGCTGACGTTAATGTCAACGGCAACAAGGCCACTATCAATGTCAGCGGTCTGACTTCTGGCATGTACATCGCCAAGATCAACAACACAACTGTCCGCTTCATCAAAAAGTAATGGATGACTGACAGTTAAAAGCTGATTCTTATAATTTTCCGATTGGGCACCGTCGCTGTGACGGTGCCCAATCTTTTTGTTTTTACGCCGGTTTTTCTATCAAAATATAATTTTTAAGCACATTTTATTGATATTTTATTTTGTTTTTCCGCAGATTTATATAATTTTGCAACCAGAAACGATTCAAGTATGACAAATCAAAGCATTAACATATCAATTATTGGTATTCTTCTATCAGGTCTAATTATTTGCACACCGGAATAGAAGGGGTTATTGTTTTGCTGTATTTATTTTAATGAGTAACAACGTAGGCCTTTCTTCATGACGAGAAAGGCTTTTTATTTTGCAATAAACTATGGACAACAGATTATTCTTTTTCGACACAACACTGCGCGACGGCGAACAGGTGCCCGGATGCCAGCTGAATACGGTGGAGAAAATTCAGGTGGCAAAAGCGCTGGAGGCATTGGGAGTAGATGTCATTGAGGCAGGATTTCCCATTTCAAGCCCGGGCGACTTCAATTCTGTCATTGAAATCTCAAAAGCCGTAACATGGCCGACAATCTGTGCACTGACACGCGCCGTGCAGAAAGACATCGACGTGGCGGCTGAAGCACTGAAATTTGCCAAGCACAAACGCATACATACGGGAATCGGCACGTCGGATTCGCACATCAAATATAAATTCAACTCCAACCGCGAAGAAATCATCGAACGTGCAGTGGCAGCCGTGAAATACGCCCGCCGCTTTGTGGACGATGTGGAATTTTATGCGGAAGACGCAGGACGTACCGAAAACGAGTATCTGGCACGTGTCATCGAAGCGGTAATTGCTGCCGGAGCAACGGTAGTCAACATCCCCGACACGACGGGCTACTGTCTCCCGGCGGAATACGGCGAAAAAATCCGCTATCTGATGGAAAACGTAAAGGGCATTGAAAAGGCCATCATTTCCACACACTGCCACAACGACCTGGGCATGGCCACGGCCAACACGATGAGCGGAGTGCTGAACGGCGCACGACAGGTGGAGGTGACCATCAACGGCATCGGCGAACGTGCAGGAAACACGGCATTGGAAGAGATTGCCATGATTATCAAGTGCCACAAGGACATTGACATCGACTGCAATATCAACACGCAGAAAATCTACCCGACCAGCCGACTCGTTTCGAGCCTGATGAACATGCCGGTACAGCCGAACAAGGCGATTGTCGGACGAAATGCGTTCGCCCACTCGTCGGGCATCCATCAGGACGGTGTGCTGAAAAATGCACAAACCTACGAAATCATCAATCCTCAGGATGTGGGCATCGACGACAACTCCATTGTGCTGACGGCACGCAGCGGACGTGCGGCGCTGAAAAACCGTCTTTCCATTCTCGGCGTGAAAGCCGAAGGCGAAAAGCTCGACAAGATTTACGAAGCCTTCCTGAAACTTGCCGACAAGAAAAAGGACATCAACGACGACGACATCCTCTTGCTTGCAGGCGCCGACCGCACGCAGAACCACCGCATCAAACTGGAATACCTGCAAGTGACAAGCGGCGTGGGCATCCGTCCGGTAGCAAGCATCGGGCTTAACATCAGCGGCGAACACTTTGAGGCGGCTGCAACGGGCAACGGTCCGGTGGATGCGGCCATCAACGCCCTGAAACGTATCATCGAACGCCAGATGACCATCAAGGAATTCACCATTCAGGCCATCAGCAAGGGAAGCGACGACATGGGCAAGGTGCACATGCAGGTGGAATACAACGGACACCTCTATTACGGGTTCGGTGCGAACACGGACATCATCGCCGCTTCGGTGGAAGCATATATCGACTGTATCAACAAATTTAAAATATAATCAATGAACACGCTTTTTGACAAAATATGGGACAAGCACGTAGTGCAGACTGTGAACGAAGGCCCTACCCAACTGTATATCGACCGTCTTTACTGCCATGAGGTAACCAGCCCTCAGGCTTTCGACGGACTCCGTGCTCGCGGCATCAAATGCCTGCGTCCGGAAAAAATTTTCTGTATGCCCGACCACAACACGCCGACACGCAATCAGGACAAACCGATTGCCGACGAAGTGTCGCGTACGCAGGTCGACACACTGGCTAAAAACGCAAAGGAATTCGGCCTGACCTACTTCGGAATGATGGACCCGAAAAACGGCATTATCCACGTCGTGGGACCGGAACGCGGACTGACATTGCCGGGCATGACCATCGTGTGCGGCGACTCGCATACGTCGACCCACGGTGCCATGGGTGCCATTGCATTCGGAATCGGAACGAGCGAGGTGGAAATGGTGCTGGCTTCGCAGTGCATCCTGCAAACGCGCCCGAAAACAATGCGCATCACCATCGACGGGACGCTGAAGAAAGGTGTTACGGCAAAGGATGTAGCGCTCTACATGATGTCGAAAATGACCACCAGCGGCGCAACGGGCTACTTTGTGGAATATGCCGGCTCGGCTGTCCGCTCGCTGTCGATGGAAGGCCGACTGACGCTGTGCAACCTTTCCATTGAAATGGGCGCGCGCGGCGGTATGGTAGCTCCCGACGAAACCACATTCGAATACCTCAAGGGACGCGAATACGCTCCGAAAGGCGCTGACTGGGACAAGGCTGTCGCTTACTGGAGAACGCTCCGCAGCGACGACGATGCGGTGTTCGACAAGGAAGTGACATTCAAGGCCGAAGACATCGAACCGATGATTACCTACGGAACAAATCCGGGTATGGGCATGGGCATTACAGAAGCGATTCCGACAACCGAAGGCATGAGCGAAACGGAAAAGAGCTCGTTCCTGAAATCATTGGACTACATGGGCTTCCGTCCGGGCGAGAAACTGCTGGGCAAGCCGGTGGACTACGTTTTCCTCGGTGCCTGCACAAACGGCCGCATTGAGGATTTCCGTGCCTTCGCTTCCATCGTCAAAGGCCGCAAGAAGGCCGACCGCATCACGGCATGGCTCGTGCCGGGCTCATGGATGGTCGACGCACAGATTCGCGAGGAAGGCCTCGACAGGGTGCTGGAAGCCGCAGGGCTTGAGATTCGCCAGCCGGGTTGCTCGGCATGTCTGGCAATGAATGAGGACAAGATTCCGGCAGGAAAATATTCCGTATCGACAAGCAACCGCAACTTCGAGGGCCGTCAGGGTCCGGGTTCGCGCACGCTGTTGGCAAGTCCGCTGACGGCTGCGGCTGCGGCTGTGACAGGTGTCATCACCGACCCGCGTGAACTTATGTAAACCCCTATCCCATTTTAAACCGAAAAAACGATGAAACAGAAATTCAACATCATACAGAGCACGTGTGTTCCACTTCCGCTAGAGAATGTGGACACCGACCAAATCATTCCTGCCCGCTTCCTGAAAGCCACCACACGCGAAGGATTCGGCGAAAACCTGTTCCGCGACTGGCGCTACGACAAGCAGGGCAACAAAATCGACTCGTTCGTGCTGAACGACCCTACCTACGGCGGCCAGATACTGGTGGCCGGCAAGAATTTCGGTTCGGGTTCGAGCCGCGAGCATGCCGCATGGGCAATTGCCGACTACGGTTTCCGCGTAGTGGTGTCGAGCTTTTTCGCCGACATCCACAAGAACAATGAGCTGAACAATTTTGTTCTTCCGGTAGTGGTCAGCGAAGAATTCCTGAAGGAGCTGTTCGATTCCATTTTCAGTAATCCGAAAATGGAAGTGACCGTCAATCTTCCGGAACAGACGATTACGAACAACGCCACGGGCCGGACAGAACATTTCGAAATCAATGCCTACAAGAAGCATTGCTTGATGAACGGCCTCGACGACATCGACTTCCTGTTGACCAACAAGGATAAAATTGAAGCATACGAGAAAACTAACCAATAAATTTGCAATCTATGAGGTATCCTCTCATTGAAATAATGGATACAACCCTCCGCGACGGCGAGCAGACCTCGGGGGTGAGCTTCACCAGGAGCGAAAAGCTGAGCATTTTCAAGCTGCTGGTGGAAGAGCTCCATATCCCCCGTGTAGAAGTGACGTCGGCCCGGGTGTCGTCGGGGGAGTTCGACACGCTCAAGCGCATCTGCGACTGGGCGGGAAAGAACGGACATCTCGAAAAAGTGGAAGTGCTGGGCTTCGTCGACAACGGACTGTCGGCGGAGTGGATACGCGAAGCGGGCGGAAAGGTCATCAACCTGCTCTGCAAGGGCAGCGAAAAGCATTGCCGCGGACAGCTGAAGAAAACCCCGGAAGAGCATATCGAGGATGTGCTGAAAGAGGTGAACATTGCCGTGGCCAAAGGGCTGAAGGTGAACATATATCTGGAGGACTGGTCGAACGGCATCAAGGACAAGCCGGAATATGTGTTCAACATGATGGACAAGCTGCGCTATGCACCCATCGAACGCTTCATGCTGCCTGACACGCTGGGCATTCTCGACCCCTACAACACGTTCGACCTGGTGAAAAAGATGGTGAAGGAATACCCGGAACTGCGTTTCGACTTCCATGCCCACAACGACTACGACCTGGCAACGTCGAACCTCTTTGCGGCTCTGAAGGTGGGAGCATCGGGTGTCCACACGACGGTAAACGGACTGGGCGAACGTGCGGGCAACGCTCCGCTGTCGAGTGCCGTGGCGATTATCCACGACATGCTGAAACTGCAAACGGGCATCGACGAGACGAAAATCAACCGCGTGAGCCGTATCGTGGAGTCGTACTCCGGCGTGGCAATTCCGTGCAACGAGCCGATTATCGGTGAGAATGTGTTTACACAATGCGCCGGTGTCCATGCCGACGGCGACAGCAAGGACAAGCTCTATTTCAACAACCTGATTCCGGAACGCTTCGGCCGCACGCGCGAATATGCGCTGGGCAAGCTTTCGGGCAAGGCAAACATTCGCAAGAATCTGGAAGCCATCGGATTGGAACTGAGCGAGGAAAACATTCAGAAAGTGACGCAGCGCATCACCGAGTTGGGCGACAAGAAGGAAATCGTAACACAGGAGGACCTGCCCTACATCGTGACCGATGTGCTGAAACACGGCAACCACAACGACAAGATCAAGCTGATCAACTACCAGCTTTCCATCACGAAGGGCCTGCGCCCTACGGCCATCGTCAAGGTGGAAATCAACGGCAAGGAATATATGGAAAGTTCGGTGGGCGACGGACAGTATGACGCGTTCGTGAAGGCAATGAAAAAAATCTACAAGGGGCAGCGCCGCCGTGAATTCCCGTCGCTGACCAACTATGCGGTCAATATCCCGCCGGGCGGACGTACCGACGCCCTCGTGCAGACCACCATCCACTGGGAATTCAAGGGCCGCACGCTGAAAACCATCGGTTTGGATGCCGACCAGAACGAATCGGCCATCAAGGCTACCATCAAGATGCTGAACATAGTGGAAGATTTTTAAATCCCCGGCATCAAACGAACTGACAAGAACAAAAAAAAAACGAAATAACAACGAAATACAATGAAACTGAAAATTGCAGTACTTCCCGGCGACGGCATCGGACCGGAAATCATGGAAGTTGCCATGAATGTGATGAAAGCCGTATGCAAGAAATTCAACCACGAACTGGAATATAAAACGGCGCTTGTCGGTGCCTGCGCCATCGACGCCACCGGCTCACCCTACCCCGACGAAACGCATCAGCTCTGCATGGAGTCGGATGCAGTGCTCTTCGGTGCCATCGGTTCGCCGAAATACGACAACGACCCGACAGCCAAGGTGCGCCCCGAACAGGGACTGCTCGCCATGCGCAAGCAGCTCGGCCTTTATGCCAACATTCGCCCGGTGACCACGTTCCCGAGCCTTATCTACAAGTCGCCGCTGCGTGCCGACCTCGTCGACGGTGCCGACTTCATGTGCATCCGCGAACTGACCGGCGGCCTCTACTTCGGACGTCCGCAGGGACGTAGCGAAGACGGCAACACGGCCTACGACACCTGTGTATACCACCGCTACGAAATTGAACGCATCGTGCGCCTTGCCTACGAATACGCGCTGAAACGCCGCAAGAAGGTGACCGTGGTCGACAAGGCCAACATTCTTGCCACCTCCCGTCTGTGGCGTGAAGTGGCGAAGGGAATCGCCGCCGAATATCCCGATGTGACAACTGAATATCTCTACGTCGACAATGCCGCCATGCGCATGATTCAATGGCCTAAGGACTTCGACGTACTGGTAACTGAAAACATGTTCGGCGACATTCTTACCGACGAAGGTTCCGTCATCACCGGCTCGCTCGGCATGCTCCCGTCGGCATCTGTGGGCATCCACACATCGGTGTTCGAACCGATTCACGGCTCCTATCCGCAGGCCGCCGGCAAGGACATTGCCAACCCGCTGGCCACCGTGCTTTCAGCAGCCATGATGCTCGACTATTCGTTCAACCTCAAGGCCGAGGCCGAACTCGTGCGTAAGGCCGTCAGCGCATCGATGGATGCCGAAGTAGTGACCGAGGACATCGCCGCCAAAGGCGCCAAAGCCTACCACACCAGCGAAGTCGGCAAATGGCTCGTCGACTACATCGAAAAAGCCTAACGCCCCACTCCGAAAAAACGATGAATGCTTTATAACCGAAGCACGTCCCCCGGGAAACCCCAAAGGACGTGCTTCTATTTTTGCATGCCCATGCCAAACTTTGTTACTTTGTTATTAATCAACAAATTATATATTCATTATCCTTAATAAAGTAATCGATAATAGATTACACCTCGTTTTCAAGATCGAGCTCACTTATATCCAAACTTGTTGGTTCAGATATTCCTATCAAATTCCAATGTGTACCATTCCATTCAAATGAATAACCATTTACGGATAAGTATGGCTTACCACATGGAAAAATGTTGTTGACATAATTTATTAATTTTTCCATATCTTATTTTTGAACAAAGGAAAACCAAATTCTGGAGTTATGCAATAAAATAAGCGTTCCACTAATACCTCTATAAATAAAATATTTATATTTGCTAAGTTTTTTAGATACTGAATAAGGAAATTTTGTTCATACCCACAAAACAATACATATTACGGATGGAGCAGGCTTTTTTCAGCATAAGGTTTACTGCGAAGAGCATCACGGGGCTGACTTTTCTGCCTTTGTGAGGGCAAACGGCTACGCACGCATGCAGAAATAAGATTTTCAATCTTCTATCTCTTTGTTTTTAATTTCTATTTCTGCAACCGTTCTGTCAACGACTTCCTGCAACTGGTAAGATGCCACTCCAATAGGGCGTTCAATTCCTCGAAACGACCATTCTACGGTTGTCTTGTCATGTGATTTACAAATCAGGACACCAATAGATGGATTATCATCCGATTGTTTGAGTAATTCATCAGCAGCAGACACATAAAAATTTAGTTTTCCAACAAACTCAGGAATAAAATCGACCACTTTTAGTTCTATCACTACATAACATTTCAAAAATACATGGTAGAACACCAAATCAGGGAAATATGATCTTCCATTGGGCATTCTTAACTCTATTTGCCTTCCTATAAATGCAAAACCTTTTCCTAATTCCAAAAGGAATCTGGTTATGTTGCTTACAAGAGCTTCTTCCAAAGCTCTTTCATCATACCCCGCTTTCATGGTAAGGAAATTAAAGTCATATGGATCTTTCAATATCTCTTGCGCCAGGCTATTCTGGGGAACTGGTAGTTTTGACGAGAAATTTGTTATTGCTTGCCCTTGAGATTTATAAAGATTAGCATTCAAATTACTTTCCAACACACTTCTGCTCCAATTGTTCTCCACTGTTTTACGTATATAGAACATGGCTTCTTCCACAGATTTGCATTCTGAAATAATATCTGTGTGATGGCGCCATGGAACCAAAGCAAAGATTTCCGGTATTTGAGAAATTTTACCAGCTTGGTAAAATAATTCTGGTTGAATTGCAATCGCATCTTGATAAAAAGCAAACCAACGTCTCATAAAATACAGATTAACTGTTGACAGTCCCTTAACATCGGGAAAAGAAGCTCTAAGATCAAGGCTAAGTTGCTTGATAACCCCACTTCCCCAAACTTGTTCTGGTTTCTTTTCAACCAAGTCTTTACCCATGCTCCAATAAAATTCAAGCATAGCACTATTGACTTGCACAGCAGCTTTCACTTGACTTTTCTGAAAGCGTTTCTTAATGTCTGAAAGCCATTCCAAATAAGCTTTATCGGCAATCATCCCATCACTGTTTACAAATATAGGTTTATCCATAAATCATATATTTCTCACCTCAGAATTTTCAACTTTCGGTTTATTATAAAAAACAATTATAGGCAACTAAAAAAATGAATAATTTCTAGCTTAGTAAAGCTAAACTTCAGCCTATACACAACAAAAATAGCAAAAGGTTAATATTAGACAGAAGAACAGAAGAACAAAATTTTTCCAGCCTATCAATTTTTAAATCTGTTCTTTTGTTCTTCTGTCAAAATATCCCGAACCACCTCCTATATTTTACAAATATACATAAAAGCAAGCATACAAGCAAATACACGGTTTTCCTCAGGGCCATGGCGTTCAACGGCAAGTGGCTGAGGGATGGGCGATGTATTCGGAGAGGTTGATAAACTGAACGCCGTCGGCCTGCAAGCGTCCGACAATCTGCTTGAATTCATTCCATCGGGCATCGTCCCAACTGTTGGGATGACCTTGCAGATAAAAGGTGTTGCAATGGCGCCAACGGCCAAGATAATTGATAAGGAATTTGCGGTAGTCCGGATTGTGGTAAGGATATTCCATCTCTAAGGTTTCACGGATGACGAGCCCTTTATAGTGACGGAGTTCGGGAAATGAACGGTCGACCATGACGAGGCGAATGTTGGGAACGGTCGACAAGGCACTGTCGGTCACTTCGTTGCAATTTGTCCAATGAGGTCCCCAGGCATGAAGCGTAATGCCGATTTTGGCAATGCAAAGCGAATCGGTGAGCCGGAGAGCCCGCTGCTGCGAAGCAAAATCCTGCTCAAACTCTCCCGTCGTGTCACTCTCCGTACGATTGCGAAATCCGTGGTTCCAGAACTCAATGCCATCGATGGCGGCGGTGTGACGGAGCCAGTCAAAATAGTCGGTTCTGTCCGACTGGAGAGAATAACCGAGAATTCCGAGATTAGCTTTCAGTCGGTTTGCCTGACTATTCCGCCGTTTCGCTACGGAGCTGTTCGCAAAAACGCTTCACTCCTTCCGTGCCGCCACAACGATAGTGCACAAAACTGCGGGGATTGCCGTCGGGAAGATGCACTTCCGACGGGTCGACCACAAACAGCCGGCACTGCGGCGACAACATTCCGAGCAAATCGGCGGCAGGAAAAACAAGCATCGTAGACCCGACTACCACAAAATAGTCGGCCTCGCGGGTTAGAGCCACGGCACGCTTCCACAACCGCCTATCAATATCCTCGTTGAAGAAAATGACAAACGGACGTATCTGCGAACCGTCGGGAGCCTTGTCGCCGATATGGATGTCGGGATGACGGCGGTCAATTTCTATCGGTTCATAGGGATGGAGCGTGCTGGCATTCTTCAATGCTTCGCCGTGAAGATAAACGACTTCGGAACTTCCGGCACGGGTGTGGAAATCGTCGCCGTTCTGCGTAATGACCGCCACATCGTAGTCTTTTTCCAATGCAGCAATCAGACGATGGGCCTCGTTCGGCTCCCTGGCCAAAATGGCACGCCGCAGGGGATTGAAAAAATCGAGCATCACCTGCCGCCGCAGCCGGCAGTCGCTCCGCCGTCCCGAATACCAGGAATGCGCATCGGCAACGGCCTCCACATCCAGCGTGTCCCAAAGTCCGCCGTCGCCGCGAAAAGTGGGCAGACCGCTTTCGCGGCTGATTCCCGCTCCGGTAAAAAACACGATTTTCTTCCGTTTCATCGTCAACTTCGTTTTTCCAATTTCCACACTGCAAACTTATCAAAAAATACGCCAACCGCCGAGCGTGAACACAAGAAAAAAACGGAACCGCCACGAAGGCAATCCCATTTTCCCACATAGACCTTGTATTTCGTATTATTAAACGTAGCCTTGTCCCATCATAGCGTGAGCCACCTTCATGAAGCCTGCAATGTTGGCACCCTTCATGTAGTTGACGAAACCGTCAGGCTGTGTACCATATTTCACGCATTGTTCGTGAATGTCGCGCATGATTTGGTGCAAGCGGTCGTCCACTTCCTTTTCTGTCCAAGTGATGTGCATGGCGTTCTGAGTCATTTCCAGACCGGAAGTTGCCACACCACCGGCGTTTACGGCCTTGCCAGGAGCGTATGTCACCTTGTTTTCAAGGAACGTATCGATAGCTTCCGGCGTACATCCCATGTTGGAAACTTCAGCCACAATCTGTACCTTGTTGGCTACGAGCATGTCGGCATCTTCTTTTGCCAATTCGTTCTGAGTGGCGCAAGGAAGAGCGATGTCCACCTTCTGTTCCCAAGGTTTCTTGCCCGGGAAGAACGTAGCGTTCGGATATTTCTCAACATACGGTTCAACGATATCGTTGCCTGAAGCACGGAGCTCGAGCATATAGTCAATCTTATCGCCGCTGATACCGTCAGGGTCATAAACATAGCCGTCAGGGCCGGAAATTGTCACAACTTTTGCACCCAGTTGAGTTGCCTTCAAAGCAGCGCCCCAAGCCACATTACCGAAACCGGAAATAGCCACGGTCTTGCCCTTGATGTCGTCGCCGATACGGTGCAACATGTTCTGTACGAAATAGAGAGCGCCGAAGCCGGTTGCTTCCGGACGGATACGCGAACCGCCGAAGTCAAGGCCCTTGCCCGTAAACGTACCTGTATGCTCTTGTGCCAGTTTCTTATACATGCCGAACATGTATCCCACTTCGCGTCCGCCTACGCCGATATCGCCGGCCGGCACGTCGCGATCCGGGCCAAGGTTTCTCCACAATTCAAGGATAAACGCCTGGCAGAAACGCATGATTTCCTTATCTGATTTGCCGCGCGGGCTAAAGTCTGAACCGCCTTTTCCGCCGCCCATCGGCAATGTTGTCAGTGCATTTTTGAACGTCTGTTCGAATCCCAAGAACTTGAGGATGGACAAATTCACGGAAGCGTGGAAACGGATACCACCCTTGTACGGGCCAATGGCATTGTTGAACTGCACACGGTAGCCGATGTTTGTCTGGACCTCACCCTTGTCGTCAGTCCAAAGAACACGGAACGTGAAGATACGGTCAGGTTCGACCATACGTTCAATAATTTTGGCACTTTCAAATTCCGGGTGTTCTTCGTAAACGTCCTTTACGGAGATCAACACTTCCTTAACGGCCTGCAAATACTCCTTTTCACCGGGGTGTTTAGCCTCAAGATCGGATAAAATCTTTTCTACATTCATAGTTAATTTGATTAAGGCATTAGTTTTGTTTTTTTACACAACAAATATAGTGAAAAAAGTTTCTAACTACACACCAAAAACCGTTAAAAAATCACCCAAATGCTGACAATTTGCTATAAAACATATTTTTGCCCCCTCTCCGAAGGCTACCGAAAAACATCCAATTCTTCGATTAAAACGCAAAAATAATAGAATTAAAATCCTTTTTTGTCAATTTAACTCGCATAATGCTTTGAATTACCGCAAGAAAAGTGTAAATTTGCATGCTAAATTTATAATACTATACGACAATGCGAAAACATATCATATTTGCCTTGTTGGCCACTTTGGCAATGACAAGTTGCGGAGAATACAACAAGGTGCTAAAAAGCACGGATGTGGAATACAAATATGAATATGCAAAAAAAGCGTTTGAAGAAAGAAGGTTTGTGCAGGCAGCCACTATTTTGGAAGACGTGGTCAAAATCCTGAAAGGTACTGACAAGGCAGAAGAGTCGCTCTACCTGCTCGGCCTCAGCTACTACGAAAACAAGGACTACATGACGGCAAGTTCCTATTTCAAGACCTACTACACCCACTACCCGAAAGGGAAATACGCCGAGCTGACACGCTTTTATGCCGGATACGGCTGCTATCTTGATTCGCCGGAACCACAGCTCGACCAGACGGAAACCTACAAAGCCATTGACGAGCTTCAGAAGTTTCTCGACTATTACCCGCACAGCGACAAGGCGACTATCGCCCAAAACGCCATATTTGAGTTGCAGGACAAGCTGGTACAGAAGGAAATCGACAATGCACAGCTTTACTACAACCTCGGAAACTATCTCGGCAACAACTACGAGAGCGCAGTCATCGTTGCCCAGAATGCTCTGAAGAATTATCCTTACACGAAATATAAGGAACAGCTTCAGATGATTATCCTGAAGGCAAAATATCAGGAAGCCCGCCAGAGTGTCGACGAAAAGAAGGAAGAACGATTCAGAGAAGTGATCGACGAATACTACTCCTTCATCAACGACTATCCGGAAGGCCCCAACCGCAAAGAGGCCGACAACATTTTCAAAATTGCCAGCCGATTTGTACACGACTAACAGAAACAACAAAAATTACTTTTTATAAACTTTTTATCGAGAATGGATTATAAGAGATCAAACGCGCCGATTAATACGGTGACACGCGATGTAATTAAATTATCGGCAGATACCGGTAATGTTTACGAAACAGTCTGCATCATCGCCAAACGTGCAAACCAGATTGCCGTGGAGATGAAACATGATCTTGAAAAGAAACTTCAGGAATTTGCAACCTTGAACGACAATCTTGAAGAAGTTTCCGAAAACAGAGAGCAAATCGAAATTTCTCGCTACTACGAAAAATTGCCGAAACCGGTGCTCATCGCCACACAGGAATACATCGAAGGTAAAATTGAATACCGTAACCCGGCCAAAGAAAAGGCCCAACTCGATTTCTAAGCATAAACGGAACCGAATTGACAAGATAGAATCTTGCATCCCGACAATGGGTGCAAGATTTTTTCTTTATATAAATAGGTGGCTACACTTTTTTTAGTAAATTTGCAAAACAAACAACTTTTTACGGATTAACTATACATTAATTAATTGTGGCAAATAAATTGGAACAGAATTCGAAAGGATTCATAAAAAAGCACCCCATATTGTTCAATGTTCTGCTTATCATTGCTTTCGACTTCGTATTGCTTTTCATTGCATACGAGGGACTGGCATGGTTCACCAACCACAACGAGTACGAAATCGTGCCCGACCTGAAAGGCATGACAGTCGACGAAGCGACTCGCGCGCTGGAATCGAAAGACCTGAAATTCGAAATCACGGACTCCATCTATACCACTGCGGTACAGCCGGGTATGGTTGTCGAACAAGTGCCCAAGGCAGGAACGAAAATCAAGAACAACAGAGCCATATATGCCACAATACGCTGTTTCTCGGCACAGATTGTGACAGTGCCCCAAGTAGTCGACATGTCAGTACGCCAGGGTATGAGCACCCTCAACGGACTGGGCATCAAGAACATCAGCATTGAAAAAATTCCGTCGGAATACAACGACCTTATTTATGAGCTGAAAATGAACGGACTGCCGCTTCATGCAGGCGACAAGATTCCGGTTGACGCCCGTCTTACCCTCATTGTCGGCGACGGCACAATTGGCACCAACGACGAAGAACTACTCAATGACTACAACGCAACCCTAAACGAACTGCAGTCAAACGACAGTTCGGAAACCGACATAGACATATTCGAATAATGACCCAAGACCCCGATAATTTCACTGCCGACGATTTTGATGAAGAATTGTCGGATTCAGCCATCGAGAACGGTGGACAAGAGATGTGGGAGCACTATCGGTTCGTGGCTGAAAAGGGACAGACACTGCTGAGAGTCGACAAGTTTCTGGTATGCCACATCGACAAGACTTCACGCAACCGCATCCAGCAGGCGGCCGAAGCAGGCTGCATCCTCGTCAACGGAAAACCCGTAAAGTCGAACTACCGCGTCAAGCCGTTCGATGTGGTTTCGCTGGTGATGGACCGTCCGAAATATGAACTGGAAATCATTCCGGAAGATATTCCCCTCGACATCGTATATGAAGACGCCGACTTGCTGGTTGTGAACAAACCGGCAGGACTTGTCGTACACCCCGGACACGGCAACTATTCGGGCACACTGGTCAACGCCCTTGCCTACCATTTCAAGGACAACCCCGACTACGATGTCAGCGACCCGCGGCTCGGACTCGTGCACCGCATCGACAAGGACACGTCGGGACTGCTCGTCGTGGCGAAAACGCCAGATGCAAAAACCTGTCTCGGCAAACAGTTTTTCAACAAGACGACTCACCGTCAGTACGTTGCCGTTGTATGGGGAAAATTCGAGAATGAAAGCGGAACCGTGGAAGGCAATATCGGACGCAGCCTGAAGGACCGCCTCCAGATGGCCGTATTCCCCGACGGCGATTATGGGAAACACGCCGTAACCCACTACAAGGTACTGGAAAACCTGGGCCACGTTGCCGTGGTGCAGTGCCAACTTGAAACGGGCCGTACGCACCAGATTCGCGTACACATGAAATATATCGGACACCCCCTGTTCAACGACGCCCGCTACGGTGGCGACAAAATCCTGCGGGGCATCTCGACAGCGAAATACACACAGTTCGTGCAAAACTGCTTCAAGACATGTCCGCGCCAGGCCCTGCACGCAAAAACGCTCGGTTTCGTACACCCCACAACAGGCAAGGAAATGTTTTTCAACTCCGAAATTCCCGACGACATGAGCGCACTGATCAAAAAGTGGGAAGATTACTATGCAAACGTATAATTCCCCCTCTTTTTATTTCATTATCTCAGTAATTCATGCTATCTTTGAAGAAATATAAGCTCATTAAAATTATACCGAAAAATTTACCGCTATGAATGAAATAGTGACACCGAAAGAATATAGCGACATATGTCCCTTTTCCGACAGCGAATTCCATGAAAAAATGGAAGAGCTGGTAAAGGAACCGGGATTCAAGCACGCCGTAACTTGGGTGCTGCCGGATATTGATTTCGAGGCTTTCTGTCAAGGGCTTCTCACCATTGACAACAAACGCGACTTCCAGGTCAACATCATGTACCCTTTTCTCGAAATGCTGGCAAAAAAGACAACCAACGGCATATCGGACACTGGCATTGAACACATCGACATCAACAAATCATACACAATGATTACGAACCACCGTGACATTGTGCTCGACGCTTCGTTCATGAACCTGTCGTTGCTCCGCCGCAACTACCGGACAACGGAAGTGGCCATCGGCAACAATTTGCTCATCTATCCGTGGATAGAGGATCTGGTTCGCCTCAACAAAAGCATCGTCGTGAAACGCGACGTCGGCATGCGCCAGGCACTGGAGGCTGCCGAACAGCTTTCAGGGTATATCCATTTCGCACTGACACAGAAACACGAATCCGTTTGGATAGCCCAACGTCAGGGGCGTGCCAAAGACAGCAGCGACGGAACACAGGAAAGCCTCATCAAGATGCTTGGAATAGCCGGAGGCAAGGACTACCTCGACAACATTCTGGAAGCAAGTCTCCTGCCGGTAGCCATCAGCTACGAATTCGACCCGAACGACTATCTGAAGGCCCGCGAGTTTCTCTTGAAAAAGAAGTTCCCGGATTTCAAAAAGAGCCAGCGCGACGATTTGTTCAGTATGGAAACCGGCCTGCTTCAAAACAAAGGACGCGTGCATTTCTCCTTTACACCGTGTATCAACGACGAAGTTGAGAAGCTGCGCGGACTGGACAAGATAGAACAGGTGGAAGGCATCTGCAAACTTATCGACGGCAACATTCACCGCCACTACCGTATCTATCCGTGCAACTATATCGCGTACGACCGCCGCTTCAAGACCGACCGTTTCAAAAACGAATATACGGAAACCGACATCGAAAGCTTCACTTCCTATTTGAACGGACAGCTTGAAAAGGTGAAGAAGGAAGTGGACTTCGAAATCACCGCCGACGACCGCGAATACATGCTCGACATGATGCTCGTCATGTACTCCAATCCGCTCTGCAACAAATTGAAAGCAACCGACAGTTTGTAGTATGAAAATATCCTATGTTGCCCTGTTCATCCTATTGGCAGTAAACCTGCTCACCGACGGATATATCTATTTCCGCCTGAAACAGGCAACACAAAAACATAAATGGCTGAAGAAAGCGCATGTCGTTTTCTCAGCCATTCTTTGTTTGTCGCTGATAACCATTGCCGCGGCACCCATCCGCACCATGAGCACCAGCGGTATGCAATGGGTAATGTGGATTCTGTTCACATGCATATCCGTCTATCTGCCGAAATATTTCTACGCAATTTCCGCCATCATTGCCAACATTCCGCGGCTTTTCAAACGGAAGCGGTGGAATTTCGTTTCGACAGCCGGTGCCGTCATCGGATTCCTGCTTTTTGCCATCATGTGGTGGAGTGCGCTTGTCACTCCCCGACAGCTGAATGTAGAAAACGTCGACATACGGTCGGAAAAGCTTCCGAAGAATTTTGACGGCTTCACCATCGCCCTGTTTTCCGACCTCCACACCGGAACATTCGGCAACAATACGGGCATCGTCGAGAACCTTGTGGAAGAAATCAACCGGCTGAAACCCGACATGGTCATCTTCGCCGGCGACATCGTGAACCGCACGACCGCCGAGCTTTATCCCTTCATCCCCGCACTCAAGCAAATCAAAGCCCCCTACGGCGTTGTTTCCGTCTTGGGCAATCACGACTACGGCGACTATATGAAATGGGATTCAGACGAAGCCCATACGGCCAACATCGAGGAGCTGATAACGATTGAAAACGACTCGCTCGGCTGGCGACTGCTGCGCGACCAATCCTTCGACATCTACGCAGGTCCCGAAAAACAGAAAATTGCCATCATCGGCGTTGAAAACTGGGGCGAACCTCCGTTCAAAACCTACGGCAATCTGCGCCTGGCATACGACAACCTCAACGACAGCGTATTCAAGATTCTCGTGAGCCACAATCCGCGCCACTGGGACCTTGAAGTCAAAAATATATCCAACATTGACCTGACATTGTCGGGCCACACCCACGCCATGCAGTCGATGCTCAAAATCGGAGGGAAGAAATATTCGCTTGCGGCCAAGAAATACCCCAACTGGGCAGGACTGACATCGGAAAACGGGAAATACCTGTACGTGAACATCGGCATTGGAGAGGTGGGCGTGCCGATGCGACTGGGAGCCACTCCCGAAATAACGCTCATCACCCTACATTCCAACTAATTCGAAGAATCGTTCTATGGAAAAGATATTGTCGTTCGTTGCCGGCAGCACCGGCATTTCGCTGAAGCAGACTTCGGCTACCATCCGGCTGCTCGATGACGGGGCCACCATCCCCTTCATCAGCCGCTACCGCAAGGAAGCGACCGGCGGACTCGACGAAACACAGATACAGGCCATTGCCACAGCCTACGAAAAGGCCCAGGAACTGGAAAAGCGGAAAAAGCATATCACCGAAACCATTGCGGCACAGGACAAACTGACGCCGGAACTGGAAAAGAAAATTGCCGACTGTTTCGACGCGCAGACACTCGAAGACCTCTACCTGCCTTTCAAACCGAAACGCCGTACGAAGGCTGAAATCGCACGTGAAAAAGGGCTGGAACCGCTCGCACGAATCATCATGGCGCAAAATTCCGACGACGTCAGGCGCTCGGCCACACGCTTCGTAAACGACGATGTTGCCGATACCGAGGAAGCGATTAGCGGTGCCGCCGACATCGTTGCGGAATGGATTTCAGAAAATCAAGGAGCAAGAAACACGGTCAGAAACATGTTCAGCCGGGAAGCTGTCGTCACCTGCAAGGTGGCCAAAGGGAAGGAAGAGGAAGCAGCCAACTATCAGAACTACTTCGACTTCAGCTCACCCCTGAAACGATGCGGTTCACACCGCATACTTGCCATGCGGCGCGGGGAGCGCGAAGGGCTCCTGCGTGTGGACATCAGCATTCCCGAAGAAAAGATTCTCGACCGCCTCTCCGAACGGTTTGTAAAGAACGACACAGAAAGCGCACACGTGGTGGAAGAAGCCATTGCCGACAGCTACAAGCGGCTTATCAAGCCTTCGATTGAAAACGAATTCGCTTCACTTTCGAAAGCGGAAGCCGACGATCAGGCCATCAGCCTGTTTGCACAGAATGCACGCCAGCTGCTTTTTGCTCCGCCACTGGGACGGAAACGCATTCTCGCCATCGACCCGGGCTACCGCACAGGCTGCAAGGTTGTGTGCCTCGACGAACAGGGCAATCTGCTGCACAACGACACGATATACCCCACTCCGCCCAAAAGCGAAACGGCATTGGCGGCTAAAAAGATATCCCACCTGATAGAAGTGTACAAAATCGACGCCATCGCCCTTGGCAACGGAACGGCAAGCCGCGAAACAGAACGCTTCCTGTCGTCGCTGCGCTACAGCCGCGACGTGAAGGTGTTTGTGGTCAGCGAAGACGGAGCATCGATCTATTCGGCATCCAAACTGGCACGGGAAGAATTTCCGGACAAGGACGTGACGGTGCGCGGAGCGGTTTCCATCGGCCGCCGCCTGCTCGACCCGTTGGCAGAACTGGTGAAAATCGACCCGAAATCCATCGGTGTCGGACAATATCAGCACGATGTCGACCAGACGAAGCTGAAAAAGTCGCTGGAGTTTACGGTGGAAAGCTGCGTGAACAGCGTGGGCGTAAATCTGAACACGGCTTCAAAGGAACTGCTCACCTATGTGTCAGGACTCGGTCCGCAACTGGCACAGAACATCGTCAGCTACCGTGCCGAAAACGGCGACTTCACCACCCGCAGACAGCTGATGAAAGTGCCGAAACTCGGTCCGAAAGCGTTCGAGCAATGCGCGGGCTTCCTGCGAATCCCCGACGGAGAAAATCCGCTCGACAACACGGCCGTACATCCGGAAAACTACCGCATCGTGGAACAGATGGCCAAAGACAACAATTGCACAGTGGCCGAACTTATCAAGGATAAGGAAAAACGTGAAAAAATCGATATCCGCCGCTATGTGACAGCCGAAACCGGACTGCCGACGCTGACCGACATCATGGCGGAACTGGAAAAGCCCGGACGCGATCCCCGGAAAGGCGTGGCGGTCATGAAGTTTGACGACAGCATCAAGACGTTCGACGATCTGACGGAAGGGCTGGTGCTGAAAGGCATCGTCACCAATATCACGCAATTCGGCGTATTTGTCGACATCGGCATCAAGGAAAACGGTCTCGTCCACATATCGGAACTTTCCGACAAGTTTGTGTCGTCGGCCTCGGAAGTGGTGAAAATCCACCAGCAAGTGACCGTGAAGGTGAAATCGATCGACAGGGAACGACGACGTATTGCATTAACAATGAAACAAATCCCACAACAATGAATAGCTTAGTTTTATCAATCGGAAGTAACAGCAAAGATCGTGAATGGCAAGTGAAAAACTGCATCGCATGGCTGAAAGACAAACTACACGGTGTGACGGTTTCGGACATTTATAACTCAAAAGCCGCCAACGGTGTCGACCCCGACTATCTCAATGCAGTGATGAAGGCAAAGTGCCGGGAGGAACTCCCCGAAATCACTGACATGCTGAAAAAATACGAGACTGTTTGCGGACGCACGCCCATGAGCAAGAAGAAAGGCGACATTCCGATGGACCTTGACATTATCATCTGGAACGATGAAATTATCAGGGAAACAGACTACAATCAACATTATTTCCAAATCGGCTGGCAACAGCTCAACGAAAAATAATCTGTAAAAATGAACAGAATAAAACCACTTGGCATCCTTGCCCTGATTGCCGCCATTGCCTATGTGGCCGTTCCGTTTGACTACGACAATGGCTGGACCGGCTACATCGACGACTTTTTCGTATTCATGGCCGGCTACACATTTTTCATGGGCAACCGACAGAAGTCATTGCCCAACAAACGCATGCTCTACACCATTTCGGGCGCCTTCTTCATTGCCGGAATGTTGGCGCTGATTGCCCTCATCCTGTTTGGAAAATAACCCAAACCGCTTGCAAAAAACGAGTTACGCCAGAGTGATTTTCACTCCGGTTTTTTAGTCGTTGGATTTCAGCATTTTAGAAAACTTCAATTACAAATAAGCGCAACAAAGTTTTCCAAAACTTTTTACAACTAACTAATTATAAGCCATTTATTTTCTAGTAAATTCTAAAAAGTTTTCCAAAATAGAAATCCACTATTCCATTTTCAGAAAATCGCACATAACTTTGCAAACAGAAAATCATCTCAAAAATTAACGATTTTATTTCAATATTTCTATGATACAGACAGTGCTAAAACGCGATGGAAGAATAGTGGGTTACAACGAAGAAAAAATCAAGGCCGCTATCCGCAAGGCAATGCTCCAGACGGAAAAGGGCGAAGACGAAGCCCTGATTCAAAAAATAGCCGACCGCATCGGCATGTGCGGCAAGGAGCAGATGTCGGTGGAAGACATTCAGGACCGTGTGGAAATGGAACTGATGAAAAGTTCGCGCAAGGAAGTGGCCAAACGCTACATTGCCTACCGCAACCAGCGCAGCATTGCCCGCAAGGCAAAGACACGCGACGTATTTCTGGAAATCATTGAAGCGAAATCGAACGACATCACGCGCGAAAACGCCAACATGAATGCCGATTCTCCGGCAGGCATGATGATGAAGTTTGCCAGTGAAACCACCAAACCGTTTGTCGACGACTACCTGCTGTCGCCGGAAACCGTGGAAGCCATCCGAAACGGCTATCTGCACGTACACGACAAGGACTATTATCCGACGAAGAGCCTTACCTGCGTGCAGCATCCGCTCGACAAGGTGCTCCGCGACGGCTTCTATGCCGGACACGGAGAATCGCGCCCGGCGAAACGCATCGAAACGGCAAGCATCATCGGCTGCATCTCGCTCGAAACGGCACAAAACGAAATGCACGGCGGACAGGCCATACCGGCATTCGACTTCTACCTTGCACCGTTTGTTCGCCGCTCGTTCATCGAAGAAATAAAAAATACGGAAATGTTTACAGGTGCCGACTACGCCCATCTCTACGACATCGAGCTCGACGATTTCATCAAAAAGCCGCTCGACGGACTGACAGGTGAACAGCGCGCATTGCAACATGCCGTCAACAAAACCGTGGAACGCGTGCACCAGGCCATGGAAGCGTTTATCCACAACATGAACACCATCCACTCGCGTGGTGGTAATCAGGTAGTGTTCAGCTCCATCAACTACGGTACGGACACATCGGCGGAAGGTCGCTGCGTGATGCGCGAACTGCTCAACTCCACCTACGAAGGTGTGGGCAACGGCTCTACGGCCATTTTCCCGATTCAGATATGGAAAAAGAAACGCGGCGTGAACTATCTGCCGGAGGACCGCAACTACGACCTGTTCCAGCTCGCCTGCAAGGTTTCGGCACGCCGTTTCTTCCCGAACTTCCTCAACCTCGACGCCACGTTCAACAAGCACGAAAAATGGGATGCCAACGACCCGCTCCGCTATCGGTATGAAGTGGCAACGATGGGATGCCGCACCCGTGTGTTTGAAAACCGCTTCGGCGAGAAAACTTCTATCGGCCGCGGTAACCTTTCGTTCTCGACCATCAACATCGTACGCCTCGCCATTGAATGCATGAACATCGAAAACCGCGAGGAACGTATCGACGCATTCTTCAAAAAGCTGGACGCGATGCTGGAAACGACGGCAAAACAGCTGTGCGAACGCTATGATTTCCAAAAAACGGCACTGGCTAAACAGTTTCCGCTGCTGATGTCGAAACTATGGAACGGTGCGGAAAAACTTCAGCCGAACGACACGATAGAAAGCGTCATCAATCAGGGCACGCTGGGCATCGGTTTTATCGGACTGGCGGAATGTCTGGTAGCACTTACGGGCAAGCACCACGGCGAAAGCGAAGAAAGCCAGCAACTGGGCTTGAAAATCGTTACCCACATGCGCGACCGTGCCAACGAATTTTCGGAACGCTATCAGCACAATTTCAGCATCCTCGCCACTCCGGCCGAAGGGCTGTCGGGCAAGTTCACGAAAAAGGACAAACGCACGTTCGGCATCATCAAGGGCGTAACCGACAAGGACTATTACACGAACTCCAACCACGTTCCCGTTTGGTATAAATGCAGTCCGCGCCACAAGGCGGAAGTGGAAGCTCCCTACCACGACCTGACACGCGGCGGCCATATCTTCTATGTGGAAATCGACGGCGACGCTACCCACAACCCACAAGCCATTGCCGACATTGTTGCGCTTATCGACAAATACAACATCGGCTACGGCTCGGTGAACCACAACCGCAACCGCTGCATGGACTGCGGATATGAGGATGCAACCGACAATCTGGAGGCCTGCCCTGTATGCGGAAGCAAGAACATCGACAGGCTGCAACGCATCACCGGCTATCTGGTAGGAACTACCGACCGCTGGAACAAGGCGAAACTGGCGGAACTGAACGACCGCGTTATCCACAAATAAGCCCTTACGAAAATGAAAATCAACATACTTGACATCGTCGAAGGCACGACAGTCGACGGTCCGGGCCTGCGTACCTCCATCTATATGGCAGGCTGCCACCACGGCTGTCCGGGTTGCCACAATCCGGAATCGTGGGCGTTCGACGGTGGTACAGCTATGGACCTGGAAGAAATTCTGGCCGTCGTTGAAGAAAACGACTTCAACGTGACACTTTCGGGCGGCGATCCCCTCTACCATCCCACGGAAACACTGGAACTTTGCCGGCAGATCAAACAACGGTACGGAAAAAACATCTGGTGCTACACAGGCTTCACATGGGAGCAAATCGTGGCATCACCCACACTACGCCCCCTGCTCGACTACATCGATGTAGTAGTCGACGGCCCTTTCCAACTCGACAACAAGCAGCTCGGACTGCGTTTCAAAGGCAGCACCAACCAACGCCTCATCGCCGTCCACCCCACCCTCACCACCGGCCAAATCACCGAATGGGAAGGATGACAGGAAACACAGACAAAAACGCAATTATCAAATAAAAACACGAATATCTATAATCCTCACAAAACAATTCTAACTATTCATTATATTCGTTATATTTGTAGAATAATGGAACAGACTCAAAAATGAATGCATAACAAGGACTTTTAAACGTCCATTATTTTTTAGAGTACAACTTCCGATAATATAAAAATATAGGAATATATGACACCAGAAGAAAAAGCGAGGCAAAAAATAGATCAGTGGTTTAGCGATGCTGGTTGGAAAGTGGTCAATAGAGATAACTATGAACCTAACTGTACTGCAGTTGCTATAAGAGAAGGGCTTTTAAAAGGTAACCTTGAAGCTGATTATTTCCTTTTCATTAACGGAAAGGCTGTTGGTGTGCTTGAAGCAAAAAGAGAAGAGATTGATCCTTTTTCCGATACCGTGTGCGAACAGGCTGTTTTATATGCCAGAAATGTTCCTAATATCTATCAAGTATACCAAAAGCCATTACCTTTCATATTTACTTCAAATGGAAAAGACTTGTACTTCTGTGACTTTCGTAAACAGGATTCTTGTTTCAAGCAAATTATAACGATTCCAACTCCTCATGAATTGGTTAAGCTGTTGGGAATAAATGATTATTTTGCTGGACTCCCAACTTTGCGAAAAAAAGGATTACGTGATTGCCAATATGAGGCAGTTACTGAACTGGAAAAAAGTTTCAGGAGTGGGCAGAATCGCGCCTTGATGGTATTGGCAACAGGTGCAGGTAAGACATATACCGCATGTCTTGCTGCATATCGTCTTCTTTCATATACTCCAATGAGAAGAGTACTATTTCTTGTGGACAGAAATAACCTCGGGAAACAGGCGGAGGGAGAATTTGGAACTTTTCGGCTGACAGAAAATGGAGATGCATTCAATACAATATTTACAGTGAA
>ULSN01040282.1_pt1 | contig 24129 bp, 18 predicted proteins | sample 1956771 | NCBI WGS metagenome assembly ULSN01 (sample SAMEA4835709, study PRJEB28245) | human gut metagenome | biome: gut microbiome; material: fecal sample | place: Denmark | collected 2008
AAGTTCGAAAAGCACCGATTCCAACCCCAATCGGCCATTGTGACAAACTATTTAAAAATCACACAAATAGCTAACGATTGCTTTTAAGTTACAAAAAAATCGCAAAAACCATGGCCGTATCAAATAAGTTTCGTAATTTTGCGGCAGATTCGGCATAGCACTGTTCGCGCCATAATACAAACCGAGCTTAATGCGCAACACACGCCTGCTCCTCTCCTTACTGATGAAGACAAGATGCGTGAAAAGCCGACAAACTACAAACTATTATTTAAAAGTTGTGCCCGACACAAACCGAGGGCTGAAAGTATGAACAACCTGAAAATCAAAGGAATCATCAAGAGAGTGATGTTGCTCCTCTGTCTCTGTGCTGCCGTGCAGTCTTCGAAGGCACAAGTGGAGTACTGTTTGACCAACAAACCCATTCTGCAGAACGACTTTATGGTAGTGAGCGTCACGCATGTGCGAGCCAACGAACAGGGATTTATCGAAATTGAAGGTGTCATAGAGCCGAAGATGTATCAGGACGAGGTGAGACTCCCCACTAGTGTCCATTTGTACCTCTATGAGACAATCTATTCCAAAGAGTACCCCAAGGGAAAAGCCGTCGCCGTGGATTCTTGTTACATGGACTACACCTGTGCCTACAAGGCCGACACGCAGGACGACGACGAGCCTGGCATTGAGCGCTTTCCACGTTGGGAGAGGATGGAAGAAGATCATAAATACGGATTTCTGATGAGTTTCTGGTCCTCTATGGAACCCGGAATCGAAACTCTGAGATGCAACTTACTTGGCGAGTATGGATACGAAGAAACCGACGAGTACGCCACCATTGAGATCTACAACCCACCCGTGGACAGAAACCTTATCTCTCGTTTAGCTTTTCCAACAACATCCGTCAACATTCGACAAAACCCATCAAAGGACAGCCCCATCATCTGCACTGCTTCTTCCCAATCGCCATTGATCGTCGATTACTACAAACACGATTTGGGACCTTATTACAAGGCGGTAGTGCTCTACACGGGAGAAAGAGGCTATGTGCACAAGGACTACATCCACATGGATGTGGAACTGCCACACGACTCCTTTAGTCTACTCAGCGAACTGGACGCCAACTCTATACTGGGCAGTCGCGCCTCGGTGACTATACACAATGAGTCGAGGGTTCCCATCCATTTCTCCATGGCAGGACAAGACTGCAAGATCAAGCGCAAGAAGTCCATCACATTCACTGTCCCCTCTGGTCCACAATACATGATGGCTACAGGGGCTGGTCACATTCCACTCATCTCCATGGAAACGCTGAAAGCGGGATACGAGTACGTTTGGTGTATCTACACGGCCGAGGATGCTGATTATTGACACCACACCCACTACCAAAAAACCTATCCGTCACGGCTCCGCCTCTGCCATCCCTTCTTCCATTTTCTGGTCATACAAGGCGCTCCACTCCCGCAAGTGCACGCGCATAGTATTGACAACTTTTTGCGGAGAAAGCACGCGGAGTCCAAGACCATAGGAACGAAAGACAGAGTAAAGCTCATAGTTGGGCACAACCCGTATGGTAAATGTACAACTATGATTTACCGGATTCTCTCCGACGAGCTTCTGCGATGGGTGAAGTGGTTTGGTGCGCACATAGTTGGCCTGCCGCGCACTGACCCAGAAAGTGATGGTCTGCGGCTGATCTCCGATATGCTTCGTGACACCTATCACGTCGGAAAAAAACGTGTCGGGATCGAAATGCGGGTTGTCCCGGTAGGGTTCGCCAGGCACATCCTTCACCCATTCGATGCGATCGAGGGCAAGGGTGAAAAGCAACTGGTCGGAAACCCGCGAGGCAAAGAGGAACCAACGGTTGCGATACTCCTTAAGCAAATGAGGGTAGAGGAGAAACTCCTGTAAAGTCTTAGAACGGAAGGAAGCGTAGCCCACACAGATCGTCTGACGGCGGGCGATGTAGTTGTAGATTGGATTGAGAAATTGCAGTCCCTTGAGGTTCGGCACACTGTCGAAGTGGATGATGGGGCGACGGTGAGCACGGGAAATAGCGAGTTTGTCCTGCAAACGCCCGATGACATCAGACATCTCGGCAAACTGATCGAATCCCTCCAACTGCCGAAGCATATCGACAGCCTCCTGCATCACCTCGTAGTCGTTCTGCGACATCGGCATCGAGGTGATTGAAAAATCAGGATCCTTGTACCTATAATACTTGCCGTCATAGACCTCTATGGGAGCGTGATACCCCAGTTTGTCCGATCGCATCATCTGGATGTCGCCCTGGACAGTACGCACGGATACACCCTTCGTGATTCCTTCCATGTCGTAGAGCGCATAAGAGCAGGCATCGACTAAGTCGTCGAGTGTCCAGCGTCGATAGCGGTTGCGTAAGCAGTTGTCGATGGTCTTGTAGCGGATGAGAGCGTTTTTATTGGCTGGCATAACATGATAGAAAGATGGTTCTGGGGCAAAAGTAAGCATTTCTGCCCAATCCACTATGCCAAACGGTGAAAAAAACTCTTTTTTTCGCAAGAAAAAGCAGTTTTTTCCTCTCTACGCAAAAACACCGCGTAGCGGCATCCTAACTTTGCACCCACAATCAAGGACGAGCGTCCGGATTGCATAAACAATAAGAGTAAGAAAAAGAAAACTATATCATTATGAACAAGAACAACGTGTTTTTCGGAGAGAAAGGCCTGACCTCGACGAGTGCCAACTTTATCGCCAATCAGGCCAAAGAGTTTGTACAGACCATTCAGGAGGAACTGGACGGCATCACCTTCCTCGACTGTGATGTTTGTCTCATCGGACGCAAGACGACACCTGTCGTGAAAGGCGTGAAGACGTTGGACGACATCAAGGAAAAACTGGAGACCATCGGTCTGGCGAAATCCCTTATCGCCTGGTTGAGGGAGGCCATCAAGGCTAGAGAGTCCCTGAAGGAGGATCTGCCAGATTATGATATTTGGAGAGAGAAGTATGGACAGACGGATGTAAAAGTACCAGACCCCTGCGTCGAGATGTCCGAAGACGAGGTGTTGGCCGCCTGGAACATCAAAGATCGCAACCGATACCTATATCTGGAGGCCAAGGCGGCCGTCTATGGCAAGTACATCCACCCAGACGGTGCGTTCGGACGTGCGCGAAAGGAATTGAAGACCCACCTGACGCGACCCGTAGATTGCTCATTGGACGGCATCAACACACTCCTGCGCTCCTACACTCCTTCCATCAGTGCGGAGAAAGTGGACGCCAAGTTTTTCGAACTCCAGAGCATCTGGCGCAAGTATCAGGCTGAACTCAACGCCTACAAGCACCTGATCAAGACCACCATCTCGGACGATATGGACAAAAAAATGTTGGAGTGCAAAAACGAGACCGAAGCCTTTTATGCACAGGAGGAAAAAAACAGACACGAGTACAAGCAGTTCATAAACAGTGAAAACAAACGTATCTCGAAACTGAAGATTCTCATCCCCAACGAACTGCAGTCCATTTATGAGACCATCAACGGACTAAACGAATAGACCGACCGGGTAAGGGCAGACTGACCTGCCTGCAGAGAAACTGCCCTGCATGGACGCTGACGGCTCTATCTTTAACTATAGGATGGATGTTTCGACGCATCCCTATAAATAAGAGTCGAATGATTTGAGAAAATGTCACACCACGGCCATAGACGCATCATCATGACTTCGCTTTGGATTTTGCCCGCCTGGTGTGGTTCTCGCTTTAGCTTTCGCTATCGATCCTTGTTGGAGCCCGACGCGGACAACCCGGTTTGTCTATATATGACAGGCGGTCCTTTTCTTAGGGCCGCCTGTTTCTTTTTGTTTCTATCATGTGTACGGGGAACTTTTGAGAAAGAGCCCACTCCTCCTGTATTCTCAATCAGAAGCTTCCATCCAACATCACGAAAGCTGCCCAGTAGTAGGGTTCGGGGTGGCGCGAACGGATGATGGCCTTAGTCTCTCTGAACGCCTTCAGCTTGTCCCACCCGTTGGGTTGCGCCATCAATCGCTCGTAAAAAGTGGTCATAAACTCCTGGGAGACATTGTTGCTGATCTCCCATAGTGACATCACTACCGTACCTACACCCGCTTTCTTGAAAGCGCGCTGCAAACCATAAAGCCCCTCGGGAGTAGCCTTACCCAAACCCGTCTGACAAGCTGACAGGACAGCCAGTTCGGTGCCATTCAGGTCCATACCAGCAATCGTTCCCGCCGTGAGTATTCCACCCCTCACGCCCTCGGGCAACTCCTTACCCGTCCATGCCGCGTTGCCTCCAGAGAGAACGATACCCGAGAGCTGCATCGCATCTGTGAATCCCTTGAGATAGTCAATACCGCTTGCCCTGTCTGGCGTATAGTAGAATCCATGAGTATAAAGTTGCAAGATACGTGGTGAGTGGGCGTTCATGGCCAGAAAAGACTCCTCCGTTCCTTCCGCCCCCGTGTAGGTACAGACCTCCCAATGATGCTCGCGAAGGATACGCTCCACTTTTCGGATAGCCTCCTCTGATCCTGGCAGGTAAGCAAAGGTTCCACCTCCACAAACCACATCTTCCTCGTCGAGAGGGAAGGGGGACTGCCCAGCCTTCTCTGCCTCACCCTGCATGGTCGTCGAGGCTACATCATATTGCAGTCCTCCATAGAGCACTGCCGTACGCTCCTTAGCTACCGTGTCTGCCTTTCTCATCCGCACCAGTTCGCGAGCCGACGACAAGCGAACAAAGCGATAGTGATCTCCCAAGAGCGTACCATCCGCAAGAGGGAGTGACTCCAGTGCTATATTAAACAAAAGCTGCGATGGAACATAGTAAACGGTCTGTCCCTCATGCAACTGCGAAGCCAAGGGACTCCACAGAAGTTGCAATATCGCGGGTGAATACTCCTGATCATAATAGAGATAGGGCTGCGGTATGCAGAGCGAGTCGATTTGGTGCTCGTCAAAAAGAGGCTGCAAGAGCGGGTATTGCTGCTCTTGGCGGACGATATAGGCAGCATAGTGGCGACCCGATGGCTTCGTTTCATAGTCGGTGAAGTCGATGAGCGTCTCGTCCTTGTGCGGCGACTGGCGCACCGCCTCATGGTCCACATCCATAAACTCCGTGTTGTTTCCATATCCCCGAACGCGTGCCTGCAGTCCGCGTCCCATCACCTCAAGCTGCTTGGAAGCCTCCAAGATACGGGCGGCATTCTGCTGATAATCCTTCTCCCAGCCTTTCATCTGCTGCTTCATTGCCACGATGGCCATATACTGCCGCATGTCCTCATCTGTTCCCTCCCGCTTGATGATATCGTACAGAGAACGCTCGGAGTCCAAGAGGAACGCCTTCGACATCACCAGCGCATCATAACAGCCGCGGGTAAATTCCGTCTGTAGTTCGCCAGCTTTCAGCGCATAGGGGGTCATGAGCGTGAACAGCTCTGAGAGGGGACTCCAGAATCCCTTGCGCTCATTGGCATCCATATAAGGCAGACGGTCGCGTACCCACCGCTCCAGACGCTCCTCGGCCTGCAGGTAGTCCTGACACCCTTGCACTATCATCCCGGACCATTCTTCGGCCTGAGCCAACCGTATCTGCGACTCGATATATTGTAAGCTATTCTCGCCGTTCAGCTCCTTGGTATAAGCCAGATTCTTGCGGCTGCATTGTTCTGCCTCCACATCACGCCCCACCGCATGAAACTGGCGTGTCAAAAAAGCAAGCAGCTGAACCCGACATTGGTCCGATGGCTTATACTTGGTAGCGAGTATCTCGTCCGCCTTCTGATAGTCAGCAAGCGCTGCCTCGTGATCTCCAAAGGCAGCACGACAGAAGCCGCGCCGGATATAAAGATAATTGATCTCTTCTGGGTCCGAGAGATAGGGTAGGAGCAGGAAGAGCGTATCGACAGCTTCGTAGCAGCCCGCTTTGTCCCCCTTGTAGCGATAGGCTTCTGCCATAAACTGACCATATCCCATGAAACGGTACAGGCCTACGGCCGACATTTCCTCATGGGGAGGCTCCATGTGTTTTTTCGCATAAGCTATACAGTCGTCATAGCGGCCCGCCTTCAGATAGAGTTCGGACAATTTGAAATAGGGAATTCCCGTCAGCGAGCCCAGCTTCCCGCTCGTCGAAGCCTCGGCCAGAGAAACGCTCCGAAAGAGCCACTGTTCCGCCACGCGATAGTTTTCCTGCCTCATGGCCTTCTCTGCCTGCAGGTTATAATAAGTCATTTTCGACACCTCGTCGGTCGTTTGCTCCGCCAGCGAGTCCATGGCCACATTGCATTCCTGCGCCATCTGGACATCACCGATAAGGTTGCACAACCTCCATATATCACTCAGGACATTCATCTGCAAGTCCGTCTCGCCGGCTTCCTTCGCCTGCGACAAAGCGTAGCGGTACGTCTCCATCGCACTGGACAAGTCATACTGATAATAGTATGCATCAGCCAGGAGGTTCAGCGTGGCTATCTCGTCGCTCACCTTGCCTGTTTTTCTGAACACCTCCACACCACGACGCGCACATTCCTTGGTCTTGTCATAATCTTGCTTTCGGTAGTAAACCGAACCCTCAAAATACCAAGAAGCACCTATCTTATTCATCACGATCGTCCAATCGTTCTCGTTGGCATAGGGGAGCACCTCTTCGAGCAGGGCGCGTGCCTTGCCATAGTCGGTATTCTTTCCTTTCATCATCGGTACCGCCAGAAAATAGGCGCTATTGACATAAGCATCCGACAGTTCTTTTTTCTCCTCGTCGGTCAGCTGGGTTGCCATCAACCGCTTGGATAGTTCGTATCCCTCCTGATACCGCTCCAGCTGGTCATAGCAACGGCACGCCAATATCTGGCTGCGTACATAGACCGTGCGCTCCTGCTCCGAATCACACCGCTCCGTACTGCGCCCAATGGCCAGGCAGATTTCGAGGGCCTCGTCATACTTCTCGACCTCATACAGGGTGTCGGTCTGCTCCAACCGGAGCTTCATGTCCTCCAGGGACTGCGTCTGGGCCTTCAAGGTCAAAGTGAGACTGACGAAAGCAAGCAGAAGCAACAGTATTTTTCTCATGAAAAACGATTGAATAAATGAACTATCAATTGGGATCGAAGCCGATGGTATCAGCCGACAATGTGTCGCCTGGCAGGGCGGAGCTGTGACCTTCCGATGGCGTACCGTCGAATACTTGATCATCGCCACGCAGTCCATCGTCGGACGAAGAAGTTCCTGGCACTAGTCGGGCCACGAAGAATCCCAGCACTACGGCAGCAGCAATACCCGACAACCACACCCACCGCTTGCGTCGCGGCGCCTCCTGACGGCCTCCCGCCACGTTCAGGCAGTTCATCGCCACACGCGAACGGACGTGGCCGTACATTGTCCGCATCTCCTCCATACGCGACATCTTCCTCGCACGACTTGTCACGGCCAAGCGCACATCGCGCGTCAGCTCAAACTGCGCACGCTTCTCCGGGTCAGACTCCAACTCGCTCTGAAACTGCGACTTCTCTTCTTCCGACAGTCTATCTGGGTGGAGCAGATACTCGTCTATTCGGTCTTGAAAGTTAATATCCATAGCTCTTGTCTTTTTATGTTGAATGGTTAAAGCATTAGAAAGTATTTTTTCTTGATCTATTATTCCTCGTTGAGATACTTATGATAGACCTCCTTGGCCGCATTCCTCAATCCCTCCATACATTTATACTTCTTGGTTTTAAGGGCGTTCTTGCTGCCGATGGTCGGCAACTCTTCCAGGATCGTGTCGAGATCCTTCTCCTCATAGTAGAACTTGGTGAGAATCTCTCCGCACCGGTCCGACATTCCGGCCACAAGGTCGCAAACGATGTCCAGCATCGCCCCGTCTCCATCGTCGTAGAGCATGGCGGCCATCTCCTTGACATCGAGAAGCGTCACGTCGTCCTCCTGGGCCTCGCCATCAGCAGTACGGATGGCTTCGGCATGGTCTCGGGACCATTCGAGATATTTAAAGCGGGCTATCCCCATGAAATAGGTGAGGATGCTGCAGGACAGGGGTGCGCCGTTTTTACCCACCATGTTTCCATCGAGGCAGACCAGGCGCCCTCGCTCAATGTGCTCCCACAAGGCGATGAAAGCATCTTGGAATATCTCTGCCGCCTCTTCTTCTCTCACAAAGAACACGCCGCGGTATTTACGCCAAAAATAATCGGCACAATAGGCGTAGAGTTCATTCTCCGCCAACCGCACACCGGCACGCACATCGGCCACCAGGCGTGCCTCCCACAACCGTTCGTCGTTGTCCATCCCGGCCATCGCCTCCATTATCTGAGAAAATCGGATATACGTTGCTGGTCTTTATACTCACCCGTTATTACCGGGGTCTGATAGACACGGGACCGGATGCCCTGGTAGAAACGCTTGATACGTCGCTCCAGTTCAGCGTTGCTCATCGAAGACTGGTCGGACAATATCTGCCACAGAGCATAGGTCAACCGGCCCGCCACGGGATTACGCAGTTCTGCATTGGACTGAGAACTGGTACATGCGCTGATGGTGATCCAGCGCTCCTTGCGTCGCGACACAGCACGGGGAATGGGCTCGGCAAAATGGCATGTCGCATCAAAGACCTCGCTCACGCCGCGCAGCACCTCCTCACCTTCGTCACCACAGGTAGCATCTCCACTATGGCAAGCATCGATGACGACAAGGATCTTGCCTCGATCGCCCACCTTGTCGCGCAATCGCCCAAGGTAGTAGTTGACCTCATCATCAGATAGGTGGCGCTCGCCTCGGTCACGGGCACAAGCCTTCTTATAGGCATCGTAGGGTATCCAACACTCATCCAGCCCATCATGCTCGTCGTGATGCGGATCGGCCACTTGCTGTCCGTGGCCTGAATAGTGGATATAGAAGATGTCGCCAGGTCGTGCCTTTCCTACCAACGTATTAAACGCCGAGAGGATATTGCGCTTCGTGGCGCGCTCATTGACCAATGATATAATCTTGTCGTATCCGCTCTTGCGCAGCATCTGCCGCACACGGGGCACATCCTTGTCGCCGTTGATTTTCGGCCAGGCACGGTCCTCCTGCTTTCCCAATCCGATGACCAAGGCATACTTGGTTTGGGAAAGGAGCGGCAAAGCAAGCAAGGCTAGGAGGACGAGCAGCAGCCCGCGCCTCGCCATGTGTCGGTGGAAATGTGTATAGGTCTTTCGTTCCAATGATTTTTAGGCTTTGAGAGTTCTACATTTCGATGTGCACCTCCCATGCTCCATAGGGCGTCTTTCCATCAGAAAGTCTAGAAGACTTCAGACGAATAGAAAAGGCACTATGCAAAGGTAAGCATTTTCTTGGAAAAATCACAAACATACGCAATCTTTTTTATTCTAAGGAAGCAAATTAGGGAATTATTCTGGTTTACACCTTCTAAAGACGATTTTGGCCTGAATATTACGCTTTTCGTTCAGTGAATTTGTTTTACATTATTCAACTTTATCTATAGGGGAAAACTGCTACTACAAAAGTCTCATCACTTGATTTTAAGGGGTCTATGAGTATGATAAGCAAACCACTGTCTGTAGGCAGCAAAGAGGAAAGAGCAAGGAAAAGTACAGTTCATGGTAATCCATGTAAGTTCGACAAAAAAGTGAAATGTTTTTTTACTTTCAAGTAAGTTGTTTTCTTCAAACTTTTATATCGTTGATTATCAAGTATATAATGTAAGTTACATCAAGTTGTTTACGGTTAGGATTATCTGCTATTTTGTATCCTTCATTTATTTTGTGAAACGGAAAAAGGGACCAAAAACGCCCAAGTTCGACACTTTAGTAGCATCTTATACCCTCCTTTTCAAGATAGTACGCCACTTTCAGAAGCTATTTTAGGGGAAATACGTCTAAGTACGACATTTAAGTAGCATTCTTACGGGCATCAAGTAGTCAACTTCGACACTTCGGTAGCATCTTTATATCACTTTCCGGCCATCAACGACACTTTGGTAGCTTGTTGGGCATAGAAAAAGGAGGGAAGTGCGACATCTTGGTAGCATTTACCAGTCAATGTCGCGCCGATGTACGACATTTAGGTAGCATCTTATGGAAAGCATTCCCATTGAAGTGCGACACTTTAGTAACATTTCACCAAACGGCAAAAAACAGGAAGTACGACACTTTGGTAGCATTGGTTCACAACCGTGGACAAAAGCGATGTGCGACATTTAGGTAGCATTTCTCTTTTACGACATATTTATTTACATTATCGAGGATAATCCGTAATTTGTGCCCGCACACTATCCAGCACCTAACAGACCGACAGAAGCTACTAAAGCTAAGCTCATAAAGACGGAAGGGTAGGGGAGGAGGGTAGGGAAAAACTAGATTCTACGCCGGGTGAAACAAGGGAGCAGACTGGAAAAATAGGAGAGGGAAATGGTGGAACCAAATACTATGAAAAACATGTATATATTTTTCAAAATGCTACCTAAATGTCGTACTTTGAGAGAAACAAAATTGCAAAAGATGTTACCTTTTTGTCGAAGTTGTTGTTAATTTACTGATATACTATATGTTATAAAACTTGGAAATAGAATCACTCAAAAGGGTTAAAACAAGACAAAATAGGAAAATACCTGTCATTTTACCCAATAATGTAAAGAACGCGTCAAATTCAAATGTTTTTGTAAAAATAAATATTATCAATGTTACTAATCTGTCGAAGTTTGTGCCCAACATGCTACCAATCTGTCGACGACATGCTACCAATCTGTCGACGACATGTTACCAATCTGTCGACGACATGTTACCAATCTGTCGACGATAACCGACTTAACTAATTGATAATCAAATCGTTTCGCGACCTCCTAATATATCTAATGATATACTAATGATTATCTAATGTTCAGAAAAGTCGTTTTTGAAGTATTTTTTTCAAGATTTTGCGCGCTAAGACGCGCGCTGAAGATACCACTCTTGACATTAGTTAGTCTTCCCATCAGTACCCCCCCCCCTACCCCCTCCCCAAGAAGGGAAGAGGACAAGCAAGTGTCGTCTGCCCAACCAATACGTTGCTAGTATTTTCTTCTCACAATAGTTATGCTGCCCCCTCTTGTCTATGCGCACCAAAGGGTGACGAGAAAGGGGACGGTGAAGTCGGTCACGAAACCGTGGTAGATGCACAAGGGCGCATATCGCTGCCCGATGGACTGGGTAATGCTGGGCAGGGTGGTGTCCATGCTCGTTGCGCCGCCCGATGAGATAGGAGCCAACGGGCCGAACCAACGAGCCAATAGCGGGGTGAGCAGGAGTGTGGCCATTTCGCGAATGATGTTGGCCAAAAGAGCAATGGTGCCTAGTTCCGCACCTCGGTATTCGGTGATGAAGATGCTTGATAGTGAATAATAGGCGAAGCCGCTGTTGATGGCGAGGCAGTCCGTCAGTTCCCGATGTTGCAGGAAGGTGCAGATGCCACCTCCGAGGAACAGGTAAGCCACCGCCGCTCCCATCCATGATCCGAGAATGGTGACGAGTGGGAGGAGAGCCAGTCGGGGACTTAGGCTTTTGAGTTCGCTCTTCATGTCTGGGTTGAGACCGATGCCGATGCCTACGAAGAGGAGCAGGGCGCATAGAGCCACCATGCTGATGTCGCCCTCCAAGAGCCATGTGGGCATGCAGCCGCTGCGTCCTGCCAACAGTCCGAGGGCGAAGAAGCCCACCACGATCAAACTACCTTTCATCCCTCGCCTCCTTTCCTTGTCATCCGCCATAGCACCCAGGCCAGGGCACAGCAGCACAACAGACCGCAGAGGGACAGTAGCAGCGCCTCCACGCCCAGCGTGGGCAGGGCGGAGATGATGCGCTCGTTGGCACCCACCTCGATGCCGAGCATGAAGAGAAGCAGCCAGATGAGCCACGTTGTGGCCCGGCCAGCCCATGCGCCGATGGCCTGAAGTTGGGCCTCCGACGTCGTCCTTGTGCGTAGTGCGTAGCCCGCACCGATGCCAAGGAATATGAAAATCATCACTATAAACATTTTTGTCTTGGTCTTAACTTATGCTTAGCTTATGTCTTAGTCTATGCTTAACTTACGTCTAGCTAATGTCTTAACTTACGTCTTAGCTTATGCTTAGCTTATGCCTGTGAGTGCAAAGTTAGCACAAATACGTCGATAACAGGATGGATTTTGTTAATTATTTCATAAAAGATGAAATATAAGCCGATTTATAGAATAATTTATTTTAACTTTGCAACCTAATCAATACCTTCGTATGAACAACAAGTTATTCTTTGCTATCGGATTGGCCGCCACGCTCTTGCAGGCTCCAGTCACCGTATCGGCCCAGTCTTCTGGTACGAGTCAACAGAACCCTCTTCTGATGAAGAGCAATTTGCCCTTCGGTGCGCCCGATTTCAGTCGCATCAAGGAGAGCGACTACCTTCCTGCCATCGAGGCAGCCATCAAGATCAAGCGCGACAACATTCAGAAGATCGTCGACAACAAGAAGAAGCCGACTTTCCAGAATACCATTCTCGCTTTCGAGGAGAGTGGTATCCTGCTCGACCGCGTTTGCAGCGTCTTCTTCGGCCTTACCAATGCCGACAAGACTCCTGTGCTGGCCGAGGCCGAGGACAAGGTGATGCCGCTGCTCACGGATCTTGAGAACGAGATAGCCTTCAATCAGCAGCTCTTCGAGCGCATCAAGTTCGTTTACGACAACGAGTATGCGAAGCTCAATGGTGAGGACCAGCGCCTGACGGAGGAAATCTACAAGAGTTTCGTGCGCTCAGGTGCACTCCTGTCTGCCGAGAAGATGGCGCGTATGAAGGAAATCAACTCCCGTATCTCTGAGTTGCAGCAGCAGTGGGGCAACCTCCTTCCCGAGGCGACCAACCATGCCGTGGTCTGGGTTGATAACCGGGAGGATCTCGCTGGTCTCAGCGAGGCCGACATTGCCCAGTGTAAGAAGGATGCGGAGATGCGTGGTGGCAAGGCCCCCTATTGCATCGTCATCATCAATACGACGCAGCAACCCATCCTCGCAAGCCTTCAGAACCGCGCGCTCCGCCGCAAGGTGTTCGAGGCAAGCATCCATCGTGCCGACGGCACCAATCCCCAGTACAACACGTTCCCGATAGTGACCGAGTTGGCGAGACTCCGTGCCGAGAAAGGCCAGATTATGGGTTATGCCAATTATGCTGATTATTCGCTTGAGAACACGATGGCCAAAAACTCGGCCAATGTGGACAACTTCCTTGAGCAGCTCATCAAGGAGTATGCACCCAAGGCAGACGCCGAAACCAAGGCCATAGAGGAGTATGCCCGCAAGATAGAGGGAAGCGACTTCCAGCTCCAGCCCTACGACCGCTTCTACTATTCGGCGAAGATGAAGAAGGAGATGCTCAATATCTCTGACGACGAGGTGAAGCCCTACTTCAATGTCGATAGCGTGCAGGTGAATGGTGTGTTCTATGCTGCCAACCGCGTCTATGGTCTGACCTTCAAGGAGCGCAAGGACATCCCCAGTTATCATCCTGACACGAAAGTCTTTGAGGTGATCGACAAGAACGGAAAGCCCCTTGCTCTCTTCTACAGCGACTTCTTCCGCCGTCCCACGAAGCGTGGTGGCGCGTGGATGGATGCCTTTGCCAAGCAGAGCCGCCAGCGCAAACAACTTCCTGTGGTCTATAACGTGTGCAATAGTGCCAAGGCTCCCGACGGCCAGCCCTCGCTCATCACCTGGGACGAGGTGTGCACGATGTTCCATGAGTTTGGCCATGCCCTCCACGAGATACTCTCCGACTGCCAGTACAACACCCTCTCTGGTACGGCCACGGCCCGCGACTTCGTCGAGATGCCCTCTCAGTTCAACGAGTCCTTTGCCAGCATCCCCGAGATCTTCGACCACTTTGCCCGCCATACTGTGACGGGAGAGCCGATGCCCGCAGAGTTGAAGGAGCGTATGCTTGAGAGCATCAATTTCCAGACGGCCTACTCCCTCGGCGAAAACCTCGCTTCGACCTGGATCGATCTGGCTTGGCATAAGATCAGCACGGACGAGGTGCCGTCGCCTTATATGGCAGGCGCTTTCGAGAAGGAGCAGCTCCACAATGCCGGACTCCTCAATACGCAGATTCCCCCGCGCTACTCCACCTCCTATTTCAACCATGTATGGGGCGGAGGTTATGCCGCTGGCTATTATAGCTACCTGTGGACGGAAGTCCTGGCGGTCAATATCGCCGACTACTTCAAGCAGCATGGTGCGCTCGATCCCGCTGTCGGCCAGGCGTTGCGCGACAAAATCCTGAGTCGTGGCAACACCAAGGACCAAATGCTGATGTTCACAGACTTCACTGGCATGGAGAAGCCCGATGCTTCGGGACTTCTGAAGGCCAGAGGATTGTAACAGAAGTAAACGGGTGTAAATACATCCATATTCAAAGCAAAAGCCCCTCCGTGTATTCTCTGTGAATGCACGGAGGGGCTTTTGCTTTTGATAGTGTGAGGCTACTTCACGCTCACTGGTCCTTCATAGTGGCTGGTGAGGTTGACGTTGTCCTCCGTTGCGGAGATGCTTTGTCAGTATAAACTTCATTTTTCTCATGATTGTATCGCTTGTGTTGTTAATAGGTATGTTCTTGTCCTCTTCTTTCTCAAGAATGGTTACAAAGCTAGAAAGATTAATTTGTACGGCCAATTTTTCTGATTAATAACATCCATGTGGCGTGTTTTCTTAATTATTTGACAGCCGTGGGCTCCTTTTTAGCGACGGGTTTTGGTGTGTCAAGGTAGGGCGTAGAGATTCCCTTGTAGCCCAAGAAGAAGAAAAATATACGAAAAATTTTCTTAATTCAAGAAAAATCTGTACCTTTGCCGACACTATTAACAGAACAAAATCAAGCACTGATGAATAGCATTCTGAACTTTGATGAACTCTTGTGCCACCTCTCCGAGCAGAAGGTGGTGAAGCGTCTTGCCGTCGTGTGGCCCGAGGACGATGCCACGCGTGGCGCAGTGGCCCGCGCATTGCAGGCTGGTTTCGTAACCGCAATTATGGTTGGCGCACGCCAGGCCGTGGAGAACGACCCGCAATACGCCGAGTTGATGGACCGCGTGACGTTCGTCGATACTGACGACAAGCTCGACGCGGCACAGAAGGCCGTGGCTCTCGTCCGCGAGGGTGGTGCCGATGTGCTCATGAAGGGATTCATTAATACCGACCAGGTGCTCCGCGCCGTGCTCAACAAGGAGACGGGCATCCTGCCGAAGGGCAACGTGCTGACCCATATCGCCGTGGCCCAGATGCCGCAATATCACAAGCTTCTGTTCTTCACCGACGCCGCCGTGATTCCTTATCCCACGCCCGAGCAGCGCACGGAGCAGATCAAGTATGTCACCGCCCTGTGCCGCCAGTTTGGCATTGCCGAGCCGAAGATTGCTCTTATCCACTGCTCTGAGCATGTGGATGAGCGCCACTTCCCCTGCACCGCCGACTATCTGGAGCAGAAGAAGCGTGCCGAGGAGGGATTCTACGGTCCCGTTCGCATTGATGGTCCGCTCGACTTGAAGACCTCTTGCTCTCCCGCTGCCCTGAAGGCTAAGAACATGGAGTCCTGCGTAGAGGGTGATGCCGATGCCGTCATCGTTCCGGACATCGAGGCTGGCAACGTGTTCTACAAGACCATCACGCTCTTCTGTGGCGCTATCACGGCTGGTATCCTCCAGGGTCCGACCGCTCCCGTTGTAGTCCCGTCGCGTGGCGACTCGCCCGAGGCCAAGTTCTTGAGCATCGCCATGGCAGCCATGGCACACCAGTAATATTAGTGTAACCAAGCCAAACTTAGAAATAATCTACCAAAATGTATAGAATATTAGCCGTCAATCCGGGTTCTACTTCGACGAAGATTTCCGTTTCCGACGACGAGAACCTGGTCTTTGAAGCAACCATCAACCACTCCCGCGAGGAGTTGAAGAAGTATAAGCGTATCTCCGACCAGTATGAGATGCGCAAGGATTTGGTCATCGCAGAGGTGAAGAAGCATGGTCTTCCCGTGCAGTTCGACGCCATCATCGGCCGTGGCGGACTTGCCAAGCCCGTCAAGTCTGGTGTCTTCCGTGTCAATGAGCAGATGGTCGAGGACCAGCGCAAGGCCCTCCACCAGCACGCCTGCGACCAGGGCTGCATCATCGCTCACGAGATTGCCGAGGAGATCGGTTGCCCGAGCTTCGTGGCCGACCCTGGTGTGGTCGATGAGTTGGCTCCCGAGGCCAAGATTTCTGGTTCTCCGCTGCTGCCGCGCTACTGCATCTGGCATGCGCTCAACCAGAAGGCCATTGCCCGCCGCTATGCCAAGGACCATGGCACACGCTATGAGGACCTCAACCTCATCGTCTGCCACCTCGGTGGCGGTATCTCCATCGCTGCCCACGACCATGGCGAGGCCATCGACGCCAACAACGCCCTCGACGGCGAGGGACCGTTCTCTCCCGAGCGCGCAGGCTCCCTGCCCGCAGCAGACCTTATCCGTCTTTGCTTCTCTGGCCGCTACACGCAGGACCAGCTTGTCAAGAAGGTGAGCGGCGAGGCCGGTATCATCGCCCACCTCGGCACCAACGACATGCTGGAGGTGGAGAACTGGGTGCTGCATGGCGACAAGCACGCCGAGCTGATCCTCAATGCCATGATCTGGAATGTGGCCAAGTGTATTGCTGCCGAGGGCGCAGTGCTCAAGGGCAAGGTCGATGCCATCCTCCTCACGGGTGGTCTGGCACGCTCTCAGTATATCACTGACCACATCAAGGAGCGCGTAGAGTTCATCGCCCCTGTCACCATCTACCCGGGTCAGGACGAGATGAAGGCACTCACCGAGAATGCCCTTGCCGTGCTCCGCGGAGAGCGTCAGGCCATGGACTACGGCGAGGCCGCCAACAACGAAAACGACCTCTAAGTAAGGAAAGATATTATCAAGGGGTGGGGCAGCCAGACGGTTGCTCCACCCCTTTGTTTCTGTTCTGGGGCAAGGGACAAGGCCCGCGGGTGAGAGCTCCACTTCTCACGGTCTCGCCACTCTTATAGAAAAATGTGCCAAACCCCATGATGAGAGTTTGGCACAAATAGATTCAACCTCGATCGGTTGTTAGAGTTTATTTCGTTTGTGGTAGGCGATTATCGCTTCACGACTTTCTTTCCACCGACGATATAGACACCCTTCTGCTGCTGGCCCAGCGTGCCACGCAGTTGCACTCCGTCGCGGCTATATACGCGCTCCGCCTTGTCAGCCTGCTGGCTGTCTGCCGTTGCGCTATCGATACCGTCGCTGGTCAGCTCCTCAATGTTCGGAGCGAAGTCCTTCCACAGGTCCGCATTCTCATATTTCGCCTTGCTTCCGACCGGCACACGGAGTGTGCAGTCCACGGCGTTCGCTCCTCTGAAGAACGGGATCAGACCCAGTTCGATCGATGTGGGGTCGGCGACGCGTACGGTGAGGCTGCTGAGGTTCTGGCACCATCCGAAGGCGAAGTCGCCGATGGAGGCCACGCCGTCGGGCAGGTCCACCGTAGTGAGTTTCTTGTTGCCGAAGAAGGCGTATGGGCCGAGATTCCGCAGGCTCTTCGGTGCGATATACTCCGGTGTGGTCTTTCCCTCCGGATACTGCATGAGCGTGTTCATCTCCTTGTCGTAGAGCACGCCGTCCACCGATGTGTAGTTGGGATTGTTCTTGGCCACATTGATGTCCGTGAGGCTCCAGCAGTCGTGGAATGCCGACTCGCCGATACTCTCCGTGCCGGCAGGTACGTCGAAGGTGGGTACGCCGCTGACACGGGCAAAGGCGAAGTCGCTGATCACCTTCAGCTTGTCGTGCAGAGGAAGGGAGGTGAGGTAGTCGTTGCCGCAGAAGGCATAGTCGCCCACCGTCGTCACACTCTCGGGGATAGTATATGAGTCGTTGTCCTTGCCCGCAGGATATTGCACGAGCGTCGTCATGGCCTTGTTGTACAACACGCCCTCTACGGAGACGTAAGCCGTGTTGCCATCTGCCATGTCGATTGCTGACAGTTTCTTGCAGTCGGCGAAGATACCGCCTCCGATGTTGGTCACCGTTGAGGGTATCGTGATGGTCTGCAGCTGCTCACAGGCGTTGAAAGCCGTCTCCTCGATGCTCTTCAGACCCTCTGACAACTGCACGGAGGACAGGTTGACGCAGCTTGCGAAGGCATTGTCGGAGATGGTCTCCACACTTGCCGGGATGCTGACCTCGCCGAGCGCCTCACATCCGCTGAAAGACCAGCGCCCGATATAGGTCAGGTAGGAGGGGAAGTCCACGCTAGCCAGGGCCACGCAGTCGGCGAAGGCGAATCCGCCGATGGTCTCCAGTTCCTCTGGCAGAGCGATGCTCTCCAGGCTGGTGCATCCCTCAAAGGCGCTTTCTCCTATCTTGGTGATGGTGCCGGGCAGTTCTGCCGACGTGATGGACAGACAGTAGGAGAAGGCGTTGTCGCCGATGGTCTCCATGCCAGCGGGCAGGCTGAGTGTCGTCATGTAGATGCAGTTGCAGAAGGCGTTGCTGCCGATGCTTGTCACGCCACTTCCGACGTTCACGGTCTCGATGCCCTCCTGATACTCCTGCCACGGTGCTGCGCCGTAGTCGTAGTTGGGCATGGCGCCGTTGCCGGTGATGGTCAGTTCCTTACTGGTCTCGTTGTAGTTCCAAGAGAGTGGTCCCGTGGTACCCGACTTCTGTGCCATGGCACAGGCAAGGTTCATCATCAGGATCAATGCCAGAGTAGTTTTTTTCCTCATAGATTTTGTTTTTTAGATAAGTTGGGGAGATATTGGATTTATTTTGTGAATCACCCCCCCAGTTTGAAGGTGAGACACAATACGTTCTAGTCCAGGGTCGGTCTTCCGGCGTCTTTTCCGCCAGTGTTGCGCCCGTGGTTCATGAGCGGTTTGATTTGGAGGCAAAATTATACATAATATTCGGAATAACGGTGGTATTTTCCATAAAACTTTTAACTTTTTTCCGTTTTCTCCATTTTCTACCTGGTTTCACGTCAATAATCTGTGCTCAATTTGCATTTTCCCCACACCGCTTCTTTCTCCATCATGATGAAAAGATGCGGTATGGAAAGTTTTTTTTTATAAATATTTGCTGACTATAAAATAAAACCGTATCTTTGTCGGCAAATAGCTAACGAAACAAAACCATTTATCAAACAAAATCAAACAGGCTTATGAAGAAATGTTACGCAACCCTGCTGCTCGCCGCACTCTGCTCGACGGCTACGCTGGCACAGCAGCAAGACTCGCTCATCACGCATCCCGCAGCGGGCGAGACCATCAATCTCTATCGTACGACGACGGGCTATGAGTCGGTGTATTATTATGCTGTGGACCACCAGAGCACGGGCGACTGGCAGCGGATGGTGTTCGGTGAGGATGGTGCGGTCTATCTGGAGAACCCCATCAACTCCATCTATACGCAGACCTGGATCAAGGGTTATCGCACGGAGGGAGACACCATTGCCTTCCAGCTTCCCCAGGCCATCTTCTCCGAGGAGGACGTCTTCTCTGGTGATACACGCTACGGATACTTGGAGCGCGTGCGCCCAGGAGAGCGAAACGGCAAGCAGGCGCTCGTCCCCAACGAGGATCCCGCCGACCAGGTGCTCAAGTATGTATGGCATGGCGATTCGCTCAAGATGGTGCTCCCCGAGGGCGAGTTGATTGGCATGTGCCTTGCCAGCGGATCATGGACGAGCTATGCCGAGGCCACCTACAAGGGTGTGCGCATGGACAACAACACAATGGTACCGCCGGCAAGTGCCACGGTCAACGACGGTCTGATGCTCTATATGGATATGGAGGGACAGTCGCAGCTCTATCCCGTGCGCTATGCCCTCGATGGCAGCGATGTCTATCTGGGCGACCTCTCGGCCAACGTGAAAGGCTATTGGATCAAGGGAACGATGGACGGCACGACCGTCACCTTCCCCGCCACCTCCTTCGTCGGCATCGACACCCTGACGGCATGCTATGTCTATGCCTCTTCTGCCGTGGTGGGCAAGGGCAAGGACGAGATGGGTACCGAGTTTGACAAGGCTTGCTTCTCTGGCGAACCTCTCGTCTTCACCTACGATGCTGACAACAATTCCCTTTCCACCAAGGGTATCCTCATGGTCCACAAGAGCATGGATGACGACCGCAGCACCAACATCTTCGATGCCTATCGCTATGCCCTCATCAGCCGTTGGGACAAGAAGCCCGCAGCCCCCATGCCGCCGAAGCTCACGGCCTACCAGCCCTACGACCCGAACCCATGGGGAGGCCCGGGCGGTCTGCAGTACTCGCTGAGCTACTACTCTGCCGACTTCAATTATCTCGACCCGTCTTGCCTCTACTACAATCTTTATATCGATGGCGAGGTGGTCACGTTCTCGCCCGACGACTATGCCAACCTGACGGAGGAGATGACCGACGTGCCCTATGCCTTCACCGATGGCTACGAGTTCTATAAGTATGACGAGAACGACCGCACCATCTATTTCTACAAGGAGGTGAAGGAGAAGATCGGTATGGAGGCCTTCTATATCGACGGCGACGTGCGTCTCGGATCGGGTGTGGCGGAGTATTATCCCAACGGTGTGCCCGACGGCATCGATATTTCCGAGGCTTCCATGAAGCAGATCGAGCGTGTGGAGTATCGTGACCTCTCTGGCCGTGTGGTTAGTCGCCCGGCAAAGGGTATCTTCGTCCGCACCATTACCTACTCCGACGGTAGCCGTGCTACGCGCAAGGTAGTGAAGTAAGTTTCAAACTTCCGCAAAGTGTATCGTTCGCACACTTTGCGGAAGTTGTCGGTGCTTTGGGCGTGGTTGACGTCCGATAAAATGGCAGTCTATGATATCTCGATCCATGCTTGCTCATCGTCTTTCCAAGGATGAGATCAAGGAGGTCTGCGTGCTTGTCCATGGGAAGCACAACGATCATCTTAAGGAGCAACTATACCAATTGACCCTTGACGACGATCGTCGTGTGGCTGTCAATGCACTTTGGGCGTTGACCCATTTCGCTTCCCCGGACTACGAGTGGCTCTATGCCAAGCGCCATCATCTGATAGACCGTTGCCTCGTGGAGCACGATGCAACCAAGCTTCGGTTGTTGCTCGCCCTTCTCCTTCGTCAGCCATTTGGCAAGGAAGACATCCGTACAGACTTTATGGACTATTGCTTAGTGCGAATCGCCGACTCGAAGTCGGCCTATGCTGTCATGGCTCAGTGTATCAAACTTGCTTATGAGCAGATGTGCTATTGGCCCGAACTGCTCGGCGAACTACGTCAAGTCCTCGACATGATCAGTTGCGAACCGTTGTCGCCAGGACTTCGGTCGGCTTGGAAACAGGTGATAAAGAAAATAAATGCCGCCCAGTGACATCTATCAGTGGGAATAGTCGATGATACATCGGGTGCACAAATGAAAACTCCCTATGGCAGGCGGCCTTTGGCCGTCAGTCATAGGGAGTTCTATTTTCCAATCTATTCCGTGAGCAGTACGCTCACGCATTGCTTACACGTCGATTTTTATCTTCTTGGAAGCTGACGCAAACTTCATGGCTGCTTTCAGGAATCGCTGCTTTTGCTCCTTGGTGAAGTTGGGGGCAAGTTTCTGACATTTCTCCGATGTGGCCTGCAGTTCCTCGCTCAGCTCCGTCATCTCCTTGGAGGCTGCCTCAAACTCGGAGGATCCGGGCTTGGCGGCGTTGAGCTTGTCGATAATGACTTCAAACTGGTCGGCATACTGCTCGAAGGCAGTTACGAGCGATTCGGCGTCGTTCTCGTCTATCTTCACTTTCTCTGGTGCTGCGGCCTCGGTGGTCGTGGTGTCCGTCTGTGCCGCGTCCTGCTTGCTGGTGCTCTGGCCGCAGGAGGTGAAGAGAAGGGCGGAGAGGGTGAGGGTGAATAATAGTTTTTTGTTCATAATAGGGTAGTGATTGGTGAATGTTGCGATAGGGTGTGGTTACATCCAGAAGGTGTAGTGTCCATCTTGGTCGGCGAAGAAATAGGATCCTTCCTTCGTGAACTTGATGCGGTACACGTCGTACTTCGAAGCCTTGAGGGCATCCTTCAGTTTCTGGGGCACGTTGCCGAGAAACTTGTATCCGTTCTCGAAGCAGAGCACGCAGGCGTCGTTGGTCAAATGGGCGGCCCACAGCTGTCCGTGGGTCTCGATGCCCTCCTTGATCCAGTCGTCCATGTCCGTGCTGGAAGAGGCGACGTGGGCGGTGGAGATGGCAATCCAGTCTCCGTCGTCGTTGAACGTCACGGAGGTGATGGTCTCTTCGTCTTCGTTCCACTGGCGGAGCGTGCTCTCCAGTTTAGACGGGATGTTGGACCACTGGCAGCCGTTCTTTCCTACGAGGATGAGCCATTCGCCGTCCTCGGTCAGCTGCACGTCGTCGATGTAGTCGTCATCGTCGTGATACTTTTCGAGCGCGTCGGCCAGGGCCTGTGGGATGCCGGCCGTATAGGCATAGTCGTTCTTTCCGTTGAGGGCGAGGTCGCCTCCTGTGTCGGTGATGGCCACGTTGCGGCAGGCCCCCCACTCGGAGATGTTCTGCTTGATGTAGTTACGGCCACGAGATTGTGCAAAGAGGGAGACGGTGAAGACCGTCATCAATGCCACTATGAATGCTGTTCTTCTCATACGCATGGTGAGTCGTCTTTTGTTATCTGATATTGTTCGTTTTTTATCGTTTCTTGCCCGCACGGCATGGTTCGACCGTGCGCCGTGTCGGTGGTTTCCTGCCATGGACGTTTCGCGTCTGTGGGCTGGAGTGAAAACTAATCGACACGACAAAGTTACTAATAAATTCTGAAAAATCACAAATATTTTATAAGAAATATTCCTACTCCGTTCGATTTTCCCCTTATATCATTCTGCTTTCGTGTGAATTGCAATTGACTTTGGTCTTCTGGTTGCGATATAAAGGCACGACGAGGACTATTTCCTGAATATTTCGTCAAATTGTGATTTTGTGAAAATATAGTACAAGTTTTTGTCATGATCGTCCACGGAATCAGGGCCTCTTCCGTGATGGTAAGAGATCCTGGTGGGGAAGGGGTGAAACCATCCGTCAATTTCCATGGGGACAGATGTGGCGCTGTGTGGTGCAATGGCCTTGACGTAGGTTGTCTTGTCGTCTGGAGTTCCGTACTGATAGTTCTTCCGGCAAAGATAATATTCTTCGTCGGTATTATTGAAGACGTATTTTCCGAACAGCTCCTTTCCTATGCTTCCGTTGATGGCATAGCATGTGTAGTGGCCGTCGGGGGTGGTATCCTCGATATGATAGTAGGTCGGGATGACGAGTTTGATAGCCAAGCCAAGCGCGAACCCCAGCATTGGGCCAACTATGATGCTGGCGCCGATGCTGATGCCCCAAGTTGCTCTCTTGTATTTTTCGTCTTGCCCTACGATCTTTACATCGGGGTCTGCGCTGCTATCATTGCTTCGCAAACCAGCTCCCGTAGCGGTTGCTCGCTTGACCTTCTTGTAAATGAAAATGAAAAAGAGAATGCTCGCAAGGGCCATAGACCACCCGAAAAGCGCAAAAGACGTAATCTCCATGTTCTTGTTTTTTTAGATGTTGTTATGAGTATGTGCTGCTGAGGTGCCAGTTATCTTATGCAAAGATGGTGCAAACCGAGTGCAGAACGTCAAGCTTGCTTGTTCGTTATGCCGAGGTGCCAGCTATCTTATGCAAAGATAATGCAAACCGAGTGCAGAACGTCAAGCTTGCTTGTTCGTTATGCCGAGGTGCCAGCTATCTTATGCAAAGTTACTGAAAAAAACATCCAGTTGCAAATTTTAGACAAAAAACACACTTGATTCGGTAAAGATGTAGGAAAGGCTGTCTGTTTCTTGGTGATTTTTCTCGCTTAGGTAAGCATAGTTTGGCTCATTTGGTTTAATGGAAATGTGGTTGTCGTCTGTAGTGGGAGAAAGAGGGTGATAACCCTTCCTAACTGCCTTGAAAAATGAATATAACTTCATCGGGCTACGAAGTTAACTTCATAGGCCTACGAAGCTATATTCATCGGCCTATGAAGCTATATTCAATTTTTACCCCACTTTTGAGCCTATTCGAGGGCGGTGGTCCT
>ULSN01040782.1_pt1 | contig 23963 bp, 15 predicted proteins | sample 1956771 | NCBI WGS metagenome assembly ULSN01 (sample SAMEA4835709, study PRJEB28245) | human gut metagenome | biome: gut microbiome; material: fecal sample | place: Denmark | collected 2008
GGCTGCCAGTCGTTCGGCTTCTGCCTTGCGTCGTGCTTCCGTATCAGCATCCGTCGCGGCTGTTTCCTTTACCGGTACCGTCAGGCGCACGGTGACGAAATCACCCTCAGTCGCATGGTTGTGGGTAATGAAATTCTCCTCTTTTATTTCCGCGCGGATAATCAGTTCGGATTTCACACGGTTGGCACGGATTTTCGCCGTGGCAAGGTTCTCGGTTTCACTGCCTAATGAGTTGCAGTAGCCATCGACCAATAGCGGCAGCTTGCCGTCAAGAATTGTGGCTTTGTTTTTTTCGATACACTCCAGCAGGCGGGCAAGTTCTGTGTCATTCCCATTCCAGGGAACATAAAACATATCCTTCTGCGGAACGAACCGGAAGGTGTAGGTCGTGTCTGCTTTCTGCTGCGCCATTGCCGGAAGCAACAGCAGTGTCAACAGTGCGGTCGTAATCCATTTTTTCAATTCAGTCATATTTTTATCAGTTATATTATTTCATCCTCAAAATTATGCCGTCTCCAATACCGCAGATACCCTCTGCGCTCGTGCTCGTCACCTTTGATTGCAGGGTGAAAGCGGAACAGATAGCGTAACACCGTGTACACTGACAGCAGAATGGCGAAAACAATGGTACATATAGAGGTGTTCCACCATAAAGCCCCCTCGGACAGGACGGCAAGAGGCGGAAAAACCAGCAGACCGAGGCTTTCGGGGTACATTTCCTTTATTCCTATCGGGTCACTGTATTCATTGTCTCCACGAAGCCGGAATACCCGGATATAATCATATATGAGGAACAGACAACAGAGCAGACAGAAGACCATACTCACCCCACGATAAACAGGTAATGTCATCACATTTGTGAGATAAAGGGCAAATGTGGTTGCAGCCGTCAGAAGAATCGTATATACCTTTCCATAGCTGAATGACGTGATTCTATCGGCATAGCAGAAGCCGTCGCCATAATCCTTCCGCCAGAAAAGCACCTGACAGCAAGCATATGCAGGGTAAAGAACCGCAAGGGCGGAAAACCATCTCTCTGCCGGTACGTCGTCGGGCAGGTCCGGAGTCAGGATGAAAAGCAGCGCCAATATCCCGATTGACACAACGGAAACGGAAAACAGCAAATTGATGTTGCGTGCCGGATAGTCGTACTCATAAGGACGTTCAAGGTATTTGCAGTCAGGCCGCATCCACCAGGGCAGCCATGAAGTATTGCCGTAGCTCAGCCTGTACGGAAAAGATGCGATGCCCGCAGCAATCAGCAGACAGGAAGCTGTGAGAGTATGGATTGTTTCTGTATTCATACATCATTCAGTTTGAAGGTGGATAAAAGAGGACATACGAATACGGAAAAGGGCGGAAAACTCCTGTAAAAAGAGTTTCCGCCCTTGCATATCTTCTTAAAAATGAATAAATTAACGCGCGGGGAATGCCGGTCAGAATGTGTGTGTGTTTACACGAATTTCACACATTTCCAAATTTTCGGCAGACTTATTTGAATGGGAACATGCGGAACGATGCAGCCGGCAACAAAAAGTTACCAAGGACACCATACTGTTTTCAAAAATATGCTGCAAGATGAATTTCATAGTTCCCTCCATTTAGATTTAAAAGACAGGGGAAGCAGCAGACGAAAAATTCTATTGGTTTGAGTTTCTACACATACACCCCCTATCTTTTGCAAACCTTACCTTTGCAGGCGTAATAACGCTAAAGTGAATCATATAATGGGTTTGGAAAAGATTTTGAGCATCGTGCTGATCGGTGTCATGTCGATGTGTCCTTTCATGATGTCGGGTGAAAATTCGGCTGACGGCGGCGTTTCGCCGAGGGTTGTCGTGGCCGATACGGTGTTGGTCGATACTGTGGGCGACGCGTTGTCCGGCCATCCTTTTGTGATGTCGGTCGGAAATGCGGCCGAAAGCGGCGTGCCGTCGAGGGCTGTCGTTGCCGATACGGTGTTGGTTGATACTGTGGGAGGCGCGTTGTCCGATCGTATTCCCGATGTGGAGATGGTGGACAAAAGCACCCGTTTCGATGCCAAACAGCTGATTCTTCCAGCAGCATTGGTGGCCGTCGGGTCGTTGGGATTGATTCCTGCCGTGAAGGATGTTAACCGCGACATCAGGGACGGCGTGGCGGATATGCGCGACGGGCATTATTTCCGTGCTGACGACTATTTGCAGTATCTGCCTGTTGTCTCCACTTATGGCCTGAGCCTGTTGGGCGCTAAGGCACGTCATTCCTATCTCGACCGGACATTTCTTATTGCAACGTCTTATCTGACGATGGGAATCCTTGTCAACGGTTTGAAATATACGATACGCGAACCTCGTCCGAACGGAGGCAGCAATTCTTTTCCGTCGGGCCATACGGCGACGGCCTTTATGGGCGCGGAACTGGTGCGTATGGAATACAAGGACGCTTCCGTGTGGTATGGAGTGGGTGCTTATGTCGTGGCTACCGGCGTCGGAGTGCTTCGTGTTTGGAACGAACGCCACTGGGCAACAGATGTGCTGGCCGGTGCCGGTATCGGTATTTTGAGTGCGCGTGTGGCCTACTGGCTGCTGCCGTTCGAACGCCGTCTGTTCGGGCTCGACAAGAAGAAAAACGCGTCGGACATGGTGGCCGTTCCCTATTACAGTCCCGGCGACCGCACTTTCGGGGCTTCGCTTGCCCTGACGTTCTAAAGTTGAGGAAGAGGGAATGTGGCTTTTCGGCACGAATGTTGTTTTCTTGCTACGGCTTATCGTCAAAAAATTGTACCTTTGCGTCTGATTTTTACGATTGTAAACCATAGACAAAAGTTAGATGACAAAATTACCTTCACCTTTGGTGGCGTTCGTACCCATTGTGATAATGGTCGTACTGCTTTATTTCGCTATCAGTACTTTCGGCAGTGATGCCCTGAACGGAGCAAGTCAGATTGTTCTTCTGGTGGTAAGTGCAATATGCGTGCTCATTGGTATGCTGTTCTACAAAGTGGAATGGCAGGAATTCGAAAACGACATAGTCCGCAATATCAAGGGCGTAGCTTCGGCATTGATTATTTTGCTGATAATCGGTGCCTTGAGCGGTTCGTGGATGGTGAGCGGCGTGGTTCCTACGCTGATTTCCTACGGCATGCATATCATTCATCCGAAATTTTTCCTTGCTTCGGCATGTCTTATCTGTGTGCTGGTGTCGGTCATGACGGGCAGTTCGTGGACGACGATAGCCACTATCGGTATCGCCCTCATGGGAATAGGGCAGGCACAGGGCTATTCCGACGGCTGGATTGCCGGTGCCATCATTTCCGGCTCCTATTTCGGCGACAAAATTTCACCGCTTTCCGAAACCACGGTGCTGGCATCGTCGGTGACGAAAACACCGCTGTTCCGCCATATCCGCTACATGATGATAACCACCGTGCCGTCGATTGTCATCACGCTGATTGTGTTCACGGTGGCCGGACTGAGCGGCTCGATGGCCGACAGTTCGCAGATTGACCTGATAGAGCGGGAACTCGGCCAGCGTTTTGTCATTACGCCGTGGCTCTTGCTTGTGCCCGTCATTACGGGTGTGCTGATTGCCCGCCGCGTACCGTCGATTGTAACGCTGTTTGTGTCCACGCTGCTGGCCGTTGTCGCTGCGTTGGTATTCCAGCCCGCCAACCTGCGTGAAATAGCCACAGGCAGCGAAAATGTCCTTTTTGAAGGCGTTATCCGAACGCTGACCGTGAGCACCAACCTGGTAACCGGCAATACGATGGTCGACGAACTGATTGCCACGCGCGGCATGTCGGGAATGATGAACACCGTGTGGCTGATTCTCTGTGCCATGTGTTTCGGCGGTGCCATGACGGCCGGGGGGATGCTTCAGAGCATCACGTCGATGTTTGCCCGCATGATGAAGAACACCTTCTCCATCGTCACTTCCACCGTCTGCTCGGGCCTGTTTCTCAATGTGGCGACGGCCGACCAGTATATCAGCATTATTCTTACCGGAAACATGTTCCGCAAGTCCTACGAAGAGAAAGGCTATGAAAGCTGTCTGCTCAGCCGTACCGTAGAAGATTCCGTTACGGTCACGTCGGTGCTTGTTCCGTGGAATTCCTGCGGCCTGACCCAGTCGACGGTGCTCAACGTACCGACACTGACCTATCTGCCGTACTGTGTGTTCAACTATCTCAGTCCGCTGATGAGCATTATCGTTGCCGCTATCGGCTACAAGATTGCCCGTCTGCGTAAAAAGTAGAGGCCCGTTCGCCATCGGTTGCCGCGTCTTCAAATCCTTCGTGGATTTTAGAAATAATTAAATAAAATACCGGGGAATTTTAACGGATTAATTCGGGTAAATTTGTATCTTAGCAAAGTAAAACATGGATGATACAAATCAACTCTTCAATATGGAAAACAGATATTGTGTGATTATGTGCGGCGGAATTGGCAGCCGGTTCTGGCCGTTCAGTAAGACGGCCGCTCCAAAGCAGTTTCTTGACTTTTTTGGAACGGGACGTTCGTTGTTGCAGATGAGTTATGACCGCGTCAGCGATATTGTTCCGATGCGAAACATCATTATCGTGACAAACGAGATGTATGCTCCTCTTGTGAAGGAACAGCTTCCGGAATTGCGCGACAACCAGATATTGTTTGAACCTGATCGCCGGAATACGGCTCCCTGCATTGCATGGGCCGCCTACCACATCCGTGCCATCAATCCGAATGCCGTGATGCTTGTAACTCCTTCCGACCATCTTATCCTCAAGGAAGACGCTTTCCGAAAGGCGGTGCTGAAAGGTTTTGACTTCGTTTCCAAGCATTCCAGCCTGCTCACGATGGGCATCAAGCCCAACCGTCCGGAAACAGGCTACGGCTATATACAGGTCAGCCACGAGGGTTCGCCGGTAGAAGGCATTGAAAAAGTCAAGACATTCACCGAGAAGCCGGATATGGAACTGGCAAAGGTATTTTTGGAAAGCGGCGAGTTCTTTTGGAATTCAGGCATGTTCATGTGGTCGGTAAATTCCATTATCGACGCATTCCACGAATATGCTCCGGAAATTGCCATGCGTTTCGACAAGGGGCTCGGCAAATTCGGCACCCCGAAGGAAATGGAATTCATCAACAAGGAGTTTCCTGCCTGTCAGAACATATCCATCGACTATGCCGTCATGGAAAAGAACAACAACGTGTATGTGCAGTGTGTTGACCTTGGCTGGAGCGATTTGGGCTCGTGGGGAGCACTCTACGAAAAGTCGCCGAAGGCCGACAACGGCAATGTGATGCGCAACTGCAAGACCGTTATCAACAACTGCGAAGGAAACATCTTTGCCGCGAAGACGGAAAAGCTGATTGTAGCTTCCGGGCTGAAAAACTATATCGTGGCCGACAATGGCAACATTCTGCTGATTTGTCCGCTCGACGAAGAGCAGAAAATCAAGCAGTATGTGAATGAAGTGAAAGCCAACTTCGGCGACGAATATCTGTAGGACGATATTTCACTGCAATATATACGGCAACCGGTTTCTGTGAGAAGGAATCGGTTGCCGTTTTTTCTGTAGGGATGTGCTTTTTCAGGGTGTAAGAGTAGTATTGCCGTAAGTTCACGTAACCCGGCAGCGGGATTGTTGAGTTTTTGTGAAGTCCGTTTCGGGGTCGGAGCCGTTTGCTGTCAGTAATTTTGTAAAAAATTTAATTATGAAAAACTATACGGAAAGAGTATTGAAACTCATTTTTGCCGGGCTGTTCTGCATGGTGGCAGCGCTCGGTTCAGCTGCCGGAAACAGCGGATTCATTGAGGTCGACGGCCAGAATCTTCGCACTCCCGACGGCAAGAAATTTTTTATTCAGGGTACTAATTTAGGCAACTGGCTGAATCCGGAAGGATATATGTTCGGATTCAAGAAAACCAATTCGCCGCACTTCATCAACGAAATGCTCTGTCAGCTTGTTGGTCCTGACTTTGCGGCTGAATTCTGGCAGCGTTTCAAGGACAACTATATTACTCGCGATGACATTCGCTTTATCCGCTCTACAGGCTGCAATACGATTCGCCTGCCGTTTCATTACAAACTGTTTACCGATGAGGACTACATGGGCCAGACGTTCGGCAACGACGGTTTTGCGCGTGTCGACAGCGTTTTGGAATGGTGCCGCGAGGAAGGACTGTATGTCATTCTCGACATGCACGATGCTCCCGGCGGACAGACCGGCGACAACATTGACGACAGCTACGGATACCCCTGGCTGTTGGTCAGCGAACGGAGCCAGCAGCTGTTCTGCGACATCTGGCAGCGCATTGCCGAACGCTACAAGGACGAGACCGTCATTCTCGGCTATGATCTGATGAACGAGCCGATAGCCCATTATTTCGAGGACAAGGAAATGCTCAACGCACGTCTGATGCCGCTTTATCGCCGCGTGGCGGCCGCCATACGGAAAGTGGATACCAACCATATTCTTCTGTTGGGCGGAGCGCAGTGGAACAGTAATTTCCAGCCGATAACCGATACGACATTCGACCGCAAAATCATGCTCACCTGCCACCGTTACGGGGGCGGCGCCTCAAAAGAAGCCATCGGAAGCTTCATCGCCTTCCGCGACAGCGTGAACCTGCCGATGTATATGGGCGAAATGGGCCACAACACGATGGAATGGCAGTCGACTTTTGCACAGGTGATGAAGGACAACAATATCGGCTATACGTTCTGGCCGTACAAGAAAATCAACGAATCGTGTTTCAACGCCATCATTCCGCCGAAGGACTGGCAGGTGATAGTGGACTTTGCCGAGGCCGACCGTTCTTCGTACGAGGCAATCCGCAAGTGCCGTCCCGACCAGCAGAAGGCACGGCGCATTCTGGAGGAATATCTGGAGGCATGCCGTTACCAAAACTGTGTCAAGCAGCAGGAATATATTCGCTCATTGCTCCTTGAAGGCCACGATTAACTTACGTTTTTTGTGCAAAATCTTGCTGATTCGTAGTTTTCGGCATTTCTCCTGACTTTTAATTGAAGCACTTCCGTTATATTTGCAGATACGGAAATTTATTGAACAAATCGACATATATCCAAAACAAACTTATTTATGAACCTAAAATCCAAATTACTGTTGGGAGTGGCGGCTCTTTCCATGCTTTCAGCCAAAGCGGAAACTCCGGCCTATCTCGACCCTACAAAACCTATTGAAGTGAGAGTGGAAGATGCTCTTTCACGTATGACGACCGAAGAAAAAGTGGCAATGCTCCATGCCCAGTCGAAATTTTCCTCACCGGGCGTTCCCCGTCTGGGTATTCCTGAAAACTGGACGACCGACGGCCCTCACGGAATCCGCCAGGAAGTGGAATGGGACGAGTGGGGCGGTGCAGGATGGACCAACGACTCCTGTACGGCTTTCCCGGCACTGACTTGCCTTGCCGCAACATGGAATCCGGAAATGTCGGCCCTTTATGGCAAAAGCATCGGGGAAGAGGCACGCTACCGCAACAAGAATATTCTGCTCGGTCCGGGCGTAAACATCTACCGTACGCCGCTCAACGGACGAAATTTTGAATACATGGGCGAAGACCCTTATCTGGCTTCCAAAATGGTAGTTCCTTATGTTCAGGAAGTTCAGAAAAACGGTGTTGCCGCCTGCGTGAAGCACTTTGCACTCAACAATCAGGAAATCGACCGCGGACATATCAATGTCATCGTCGACGACCGCGCTCTCTACGAAATCTATCTGCCTGCCTTCAAGGCTGCCGTGCAGGAAGGCAAGGCGTGGGCCATTATGGGAGCCTACAATCAGTATAAGGGACAGCATTGCTGTCACAACCAGTATCTCCTCAACGATATTCTGAAAGGCGAATGGGGATTTGATGGCGTGGTCGTTTCCGACTGGGGTGGAACTCACGATACGGAACAGTCGATTTACAACGGCCTCGACATGGAATTCGGCACCTGGACCGACGGCTTGAAATCGGGTGCAAAGAATGCCTACGACAACTATTATCTTGCCAATCCTTATCTTGACTTGATTAAGTCGGGCAAGGTCGGCACGAAGGAGCTGGACGATAAGGTGCGCCGCATTCTTCGTCTCGTATTCCGCACGACGATGGCTCCGTCGCGTCCTTTCGGCTCGTTTGCGACAGAAGAGCATGCACTTGCCGGACGTACGATTGCGCAGGAAGGTATCGTATTGCTGAAAAACGACAAGAATCTGTTGCCTCTCGATACGAAGAAAGTGCGTAAACTGCTTGTTGTCGGTGAAAATGCCGTACATCCGATGACGATTGGCGGCGGTTCTTCATCGCTGAAAGTGAAATATGAAGTGTCGCCGTTGCAGGGCATTCTCGCACGTGCTGAAAAGGACGGTGTGGAGGTTGTCTATAAGGGCGGATACGCATCGCCGGCGGTGGCTGCTCAGGATGTGAAAGGTGCCGTCGCTCCGGAAAAGATTTTCGACTTGAATGATCTGCGTGCCGAAGCCGTAGAAGCTGCCAAGGATGCCGACATGGTGATTTTCATCGGCGGTCTGAACAAGAACGACGGTCAGGACTGTGAGGGTAACGACCGCAAGTCGTACAACCTCCCGTATGAACAGGACAAGACTATCGAAGCCATTGCCGCAGTCAATCCGAACATTGCCGTGGTTATCATCAGCGGTAATGCCGTAGCCATGCCGTGGGTTGCCAAAGTTCCGTCGGTAGTTGAATCATGGTACTGCGGTACGGAAGCCGGCAACGCCCTTGCTTCAGTGCTGTTTGGCGACGTGAACCCCTCCGGAAAGCTGCCGTTCACATTCCCGGTACGTCTGGAAGACAACGGTGCCCATGCCCTTGGCGAACATCCGGGCGACCACGTCAATGTGCGCTATAATGAAGGCATTTACGTAGGCTATCGCTGGACTGACAAGGAGAAACTGAAACCGCTGTTTGCTTTCGGTCACGGACTTTCGTACACCACTTTTGAATACGGAAAACCGACCATCGACAAGAAGGAAATGACAGCCGACGGAACGGTGACTGTTTCAGTTCCGGTAAAAAATATTGGTAAGCGCGAAGGCAAGGAAGTGGTTCAACTCTATATCAGCGACAAGAAATCGTCACTTCCGCGTCCGGTGAAAGAACTGAAAGGCTTCGAAAAGGTGACTTTGGCCCCGGGCGAAGAAAAGGTGGTTTCGTTTACCGTCAACAGCGAGGCTCTTTCTTATTTCGACGACAAGAAGCACGAATGGGTAGCCGAACCCGGAAAATTTGAGGCACTTGTTGGCGCATCGTCTGTCGACATCAAAGGCAAAGTTGCTTTTGAATTGAAATAAACTATTTGCATATCAATACAAAAACCGGCGATTCCCTGTCGATGGAAGTCGCCGGTTTTTGTGTTAATTGACTTATTTCTAGAAATCCGCGATGTATTCGTCAAAAGTGCCGTTGAGGATGGTCATTTTTTCTTTCAGACGCATTTTTTTCCGCGAGATGCTTCCTTTGGCAATGTGATAGATTTCTGCCAGCAGCGACAAGGGAAGCTCCATCTTGATAAGGCAGCAGAAACGTATTTCCTCGTCGGTCAGCGTCGGGTGCTGGGCCTTCAGTCGGGAGGTGAAATTGTCGAAGCAGGCGTTGGTGTTGTTGACAACCGTTTCCCAGTCCTCTTCTGTCAGATGCAGTGCCCCTGTCCGGTTGCGGGTATTCATCAGAATCGGTACCGTTATGGCATTCAGACGCTTGAAATATTCCACTTTTTGGCTCAATTGGTCGATTTCCATCTTTTCCTTTGCTTCCTTTTCGCGCAGGAGCTGCATTTCCGTCTGCTGCTGCTTGAGCATCAGGCGGTAGTTTTCTTTTTTCTCCTGTTGGATGCCGATTTCCAGTCTTGACTTTTTGCGTTTCATGTTGTGGTAGAAAGCAAACAGCAGCAACAGCGAAAGCGCAAACAGCGCCAACAGCCGGTAGAACAGCATCCAGTCGCTTGTGCGCTCGTTTTCCGCTTCGGCAACCCTTTCCTGCTGCCGTTTGAAATCCTGCAGCATACGGGCACGTTCCAGGAAAATGTCCTTGCGGTTCATGTCGAGCGAATCCCGCAAGTCGGTGTATTTTTTCATGCAGGCCAATGCTTCTTCCGACATTCCGTGGAGTTGGAGCCAGTGGGCGGCATTCCGATAGGCGTTCATCTTTTCCATCAGTGGCATTTGCTGAACGATGTTGAGAAATTTGCCGTGGGAATCCGGGTTGGGCGACATGAAATATTTTATGCAGACTTTGGCGCGATAGGCTTGCGGAACGTCGGCCGAATCCGTTGCTATGGCCTTGTCGAGAGTTGTCAGCGCCTGTTCCAGCTTGTCGAGCGACAGTTGCGTACGGGCCTTTTCCATCAGCATTTCCGCCTTCCATTTCCGTTTGTTGAAAGGAGCGTAGCTACATGCCTTGTTGAACGACACGAGAGCTTCTTCGTAACGCTTGTGTTCGCGGTGGAGCATGGCTTCCGTCTTGTAGGCTTTCGACAGGAGGAGGGAGTCGTTCAGCTGAATAGCGAGGCTGATGGCTTCGTTCAGCGTTTCCATTTCAGTCGTGGCCTGCTGGTTGAAATGATAAATCGGCACCAGGTGCATTTTTATTTGAAACAGCAGCGTAGAATCGACGTTGGCGGCCAGTCGTTCCGCCTTGCGGTAGTTGACCATGGCGCGGATGTAGAAATAGTCGCTGTGAAGCTGTCGGGCATTGAAATAGTATGCACGGCACAGTTTGGCCGAATCGCCGATACTGTTGTAGTATTGGGTCAGCTCCAGCAGTGTGCTGTCGGGCTTGGGAAACGAGTCCAGACGTTCGAAGCAGTCGTAGCGCATCAGTGTCGCGTCAGCCTTGTCCTGCTTGTTGAGACGGGTTGACAGCAGCGTGTCGAGTTTTACAAGCAGTTCGCGGGGATTTTCGTTCAATTCCCGTTTCATTGCTTCGTAATCGAAAACAGATTGGTTCTGGCAGGATATGACCAACAGAACCAAACAGAATAAGCCTAAAAAGTATTTTGTCATTAAGTAAGTGTAGTCTCTTGATTTTAAGATAGTTTTGCAAAGATAAGGATATCGGTGGATTTTCACCCGGAGCCGTTTCTCTCTTAATGATTTTTAGTAATATTTATGTAGATATGGGCGACGTTGCTTTTGGGTGCCCCCTTTAGACAGCGAGAGGCACCCGGACTGTTTCCGGATGCCTCTCGCGTTTTAACGGTTTCAGCAGTCTGCTGCAGTTAGTTGTCAAAACTGATTTCTTTATGAGGTGCAGGCGGATAGTCGATCGAGTAGTGCAAGCCGCGCGATTCGTGGCGTTCTTTGGCCTGTCGCATAATCAGATAGCCGACGTTGATGATGTTGCGCAGTTCGCAAATTTCTTTCGATGCCGTGCTCTGCTTGAACAGCTTTTCGGTTTCTTCATAGAGGATGTCGAGGCGGTTCCATGCACGGTCGAGACGAAGATTCGAACGGACAATGCCCACGTAGGTGCTCATAATCTGGTTCACCTCACGCAGACTTTGGGTGATAAGCACCATTTCTTCGTTGTGCTGCGTTCCCTCGTCGTTCCATTCCGGCACATCTTCGCGGAACGAGTAGTGGTCGATGTTTTCAAGGCTGTGTTTGGCAGCTGCATCGGCATAGACCACCGCTTCGATAAGCGAGTTGGAGGCCAGACGGTTTCCGCCGTGGAGTCCTGTGCAGGAACATTCGCCCACTGCATACAGTCGCTGTATAGACGAACAGCCGTTCAGGTCGACCTTGATACCGCCGCAAAGATAGTGGGCGGCAGGGGCAACCGGAATATAATCTTTCGTGATGTCGATGCCGAGGCTCAGACACTTCGCATAAATGTTCGGGAAGTGGTGTTTCGTTTCTTCGGCATCCTTGTGGGTAACGTCGAGATAGACGTGGTCTTCGCCGCGCATTTTCATTTCATTGTCGATGGCACGTGCCACAATGTCGCGAGGAGCGAGCGACAGCCGTTTGTCGTATTTCTGCATGAATTCCTTGCCGTCGCAGGTGCGGAGCACAGCCCCATAGCCGCGCATGGCTTCCGTGATGAGGAATGACGGACGGTCGCCCGGATGGAAGAGGGCAGTGGGGTGGAACTGAATGAATTCCATGTCCTTCACCGTTCCCTTGGCACGGTAGACCATGGCAATGCCGTCGCCGGTTGCTACCGATGGGTTGGTCGTAGTGGTGTATACCTGTCCGATGCCTCCGGTGGCCATGACTGTCACTTTCGAAAGAAACGTGTTGACCTTTTTGGTAGCCACGTCAAGTACATAGGCTCCGTAGCAAGTGATGTCCGGGGTGCGGCGAGTCACAATTTTTCCGAGGTGGTGCTGTGTAATGATTTCCACAGCAAACGAATTTTCAAAGATGTCGATGTCGGGATGCTGTTTCACGGCGCGAATCAGACTTTCCTGAATTTCGGCACCCGTGTTGTCGGCATGGTGAAGAATACGGAATTCAGAGTGTCCGCCTTCGCGGTGCAGGTCGAATTCGCCTTTCTCGTTTTTGTCGAATTGCACTCCCCATTCAATCAGCTGTTTGATTTGTGCCGGAGCGTTTCTCACCACTTTCTCCACCGCCTTGCGGTCGCTCAGCCAGTCTCCGGCTATCATTGTATCTTCAATGTGTTTGTCGAAATTGTCGACAAGCAGGTTTGTCACCGAGGCGACACCGCCTTGCGCGTAATACGTGTTGGCCTCTTCCAGTGTAGTTTTGCACACCAGTGCAACCCTACCACCTTTGCCCGCTACTTTCAGGGCATAGCTCATTCCGGCAATACCGGAACCTATTACAAGAAAATCGTACTTATAAACCATAGCTTTCCGCATTAGTCTTTAAAACGCAAAAATACGAAGAATTTTCATCATTCCGGCGTAGTTCTCTCTTTTTTGTTGCCGGTGTCAGTATTATAGCCCCGCAATATTAATTTTCTTTAATACACTGTCTTCTCTCAGGAAAATCATTATTTTTGTAAAAAACACAAACCTTATAATCACTTAAATCTTAATTTCAATGAAAAAAATGTTCATGGCAGCAGCGGCGTTCATGCTGCAACTGCCGGTTTTTGCACAGGGGATTGAAGTTGTCAGCAATACGCCTCTTCCAATTCCATCGAAAGATGCAGTTTATTCGCCGGTCATCAGTCCGACAGGCGAATATCTTCTGGTCACTTCCAGTGCGATGAACGGTCTGCAAAAGTATGACCTCGCAACAGGGAATCTAACTACCATCACCAACGACAACGGGGCCGGGTACAACGTGAAGATTTCGAACGACGGCTCGACGATTGTCTATCGAAACACTGAATTCAAAAACCGTCTGCGCTATGTTTCCGTCAAATCGGTCAATCTGGCTACTGGAAAAATGGCCACTTTGGTTGACAAGTCACGCAACGTGAGTGCATTCGGAGCCGTGGAAGGCACAGCCATTGCCATCGACAACAACAAGATGACGACAAAACGTCTGGTTGGCAATAAGGTGAAGGCTCCTGCCATTGCAGGTATTGTCGACGGTGATTTGGTGATTACTGTCAACGGAAAGTCAAGCACTATCAATCCGGTGGGCAAGACGCGCTATCTCTGGGCTTCTGTTTCTCCTGACGGGACAAAAGTGCTGTTTGCCGTTCCTAAGGCCGGCGCTACGGCCTTTGTATGTGATTTGAAAGGCAACAATCTTACCGAACTCGGCCGTCTCAGCGCTCCGAAATGGATGGGTAACGACTGGGTAGTCGGAATGGTGGACAAGGACAATGGCGAAGTGGTGACGGCTTCAACAATCGTTGCCGTCCGTGCCGACGGTTCTTCTTACACGACACTGACCGACGGTTCGCAAATCTGCATGTATCCTTCGGCTTCGTTCGACGCTACCAAAATCGTCTACAACACCGGTGACGGAAGAATTTTCCTTATGAATGTCAAAACAAAATAGCCTATTACTATGAAAAATCTGAAATACTTTTTAGCGGGAATTCTTGGCACGTTCGCAGCTGTAGGCTTGGCCACGTCGTTCGATGAAGCAAGAATCTATATTAATCCCGGACATGGCGGTTGGGGCTCCAATGACCGCAACCTGCAGACGATCAACCATGCAATGGGTGATACGACCGGTTTTTATGAAACGAATACCAACCTTTTGAAATGTCTGGAACTCTATCACGACTTGGAAGACTTTGGTGCCGCCGAAGTTATGCTGTCGCGTACGAAGAACGGCATTTCGGATGATTGTGAAATAGACGGTGTTCCGCAACTCGTGACGCTTTCCGTGATTTGCGAGGATGTGGAAGCCAACAATATCGACTATTTCATTTCTGTACACAGTAATGCAGCTACTGAAGGCTCTACAACCAACTATCCGCTGGTGCTCTACCGTGGTACGGACGACGCCGTGGGTAATGGGCTGGTTGATGCAAAGAATATGGGTATCGCTGCCTGGCCGTTTATCAACGACAACGGCATTACTTTCAAGTCGCATTACACGAAGCCTACCGATTGCAACGTGCGCGGCGACATGACTTTTATGGGCGGTTCGTCGACGACAATGGGCTATACCGGTTATTACGGTGTGCTCCGCCACGGCGCTGACGGCTATTTGATTGAAGGCTGTTTCCACACTTATCAGCCGGAACGCCACCGTCTGCTCAATCCTGACTATTGCCATCAGGAAGGTATGCGCTATGCACGTGCCATCCGTTCGTGGTTCAACGGTCCGCAGGAAACGACCGGCGATATCATGGGTACGGTGAAGAACGCCAACCATCCGTTGGAAAATGCACTGTATAAATATAAGGCAGCTTCCATGGATGCTTATGCTCCGCTGAATGAAACGGTTGTTGTTCTGAAAAATGCGGCTGGCGAAAAGGTGGCTGAATACACGACGGACGACGAATACAACGGTGTTTTCGTATTCGAAGACCTTGAACCGGGTGTATACACCATCGACTTTACGGATCAGGATGTTTATCATCCTTATTCAGAAGAAATTGAGGTAGTAGCCAACAAAACAGTGTTCACCAATATTCTGCTTACTTCCATCAACGAGGAATTGCCGGAAGAAGAACCGGAAGCTCCGGAAGTGGAATACTATACACATCCGGAACAGGACGGCGACATCATGGCGGCTTCTTCCTATACTTTCTCGCAAGCGGGTGAAATCGCTTCCATCCCGGCATTGGAAGGCCTGAATGTGCGCCGCACCATTCTCCGTGACAATAAATACTACATTCTTGCGCACAATGACGCACGCGAGCCGCACTTGCTCGTAGTCAATCCCGAGACAGGCGAACTTATCAAGGAAATGAGCCTTGAAGGTCTTGTAACGGAAGGATTCAACGGCAAGCAGATGTCATGGACGCTTTCCGACATTGCTTTCACGAACGACGGTGTCTTGATTGGTACGAACTCTGTGGTTATCGGTCGTGAAAACAATGGATACTGTAACGGTGACTTCTACATGTACGCATGGAAGGGCGACGACACGACTCCACTCGAAGAGCAGAAACCGACCGTTGTCTACACGATGAAGACGAATGTTACGGATAATGTTGCCGCAGCCGGTAACAACTATTCAAACCTGATGTCCAACTCGTTTGCCATCAACGGTAATTTCGACGAATTCAATTATTATTTCGATTCTCATGCCGGTGACGCATGGACAACCACTTATGGTTTGCGCTATGTATGCTGGACAATGAAGAACGGTGTGCCAGTCAATACACAGTGGAACGATGCGAACAGCAGCTACGACGAAACGATGTTTGGCGAGGATGCCATGATGACTCTTTCACCGCTCGGCTTGAACCGTATTGTGGTTGACGGCAGCAAGATTTCTTCCAAGGAGTTTGAAGTAGACATGCTTGCCAATGAAGCCCACGATATGCCAAACTTCGAAGATGTGAACATTGAGACTTCGGGCGCCAACTATTTCCGCTATGCTGACGACATATTCATGGTTACTCCGGTATATGACAATAACAGCTACGGATTGCGCCTCTACAATGTGACGGATGGTTTCGACAAGGCTGAACTGCTCGCCGAATATCCGGCCCTTATCACTACCGATGCCTTGAAGCCGATGTGGGCATACGGAAATGTCCGCAATGCTGATATCGACCTTTATCTGATGGTGGGCAACCAGACAGCGAAGGTTACCACAGAAGGCAACGAGATACCGACAGAAACGGCACGTGTCTATGCATACGACCTGAAACAGGAAAAGGGTGAGGATGCCTATACATTGACATTCAGCACCAACTTGCCGTCGCCGCAAGCAACCGTTAAGGTTATCAACAAGGCTACCGGAAAGGTTGAATTTACCGCTCCGGCAACCAATGTGGAAGACGGACGCTTCACGGCTACTGTCAACAAAGCCGACATTGCAGAAAACACTGAATATACTTGGGAAGTGGAAGTTGCTGCCGACAATGTGACTCGCTTCTTCCGCAACAGTGCCGACAACAAGGACCTTGAGTTCTATTGTCCTTACGGTGTGGCATTCGACAATTCTCCGGAAAGCCCGTATTTCGGTCGCATGTACGTTTCCAATACATTGGAAGGCGCTACGGCCAACAATACGACCGGTGTCGGCCTGTATGCATACGATGCTGACGGCAATCTCATCAATGCAACAGCTCTCGACGGTGGTGTGGAATGGACCGGTGTTCAGGGTGAAGGTCCTCGCAGAATCGCCGTTGCAGCCGACGGACGTATCTTTACATCCGACCACAGCAAGACAAATACCGGTATCTACTACATTGATCCGGAAACATTTGCAGCCAAGAACATCTTCACTGGAGCTACAAACGACGGCAACGGTTCGTTGAGCATTGGTGACGCTTACGTAGGTGGACGCATTAATTCCGTTGGTGTCCGCGGTAGTGGTGAAAATACTCAGCTTTTTGCTGTTGATGCTACTAAGTCGGGTGCAAGCTGGAAGAAATATGTGAACCGTTATGATATCGGTGAAGCTACGGAATGGACGAGTGAACCGTCGTATTCAGCCGTTCACAGCTCTTATTTCGGTAATGACAACAACACGATTGTTCCGATTTCAACAGGTTTCTGGGGAGCACAGTATCGTGGTGCGGGCAGCAGCTCTGTTGCTAATCCGTGTCTGTTCTACTTCAGCGACGAATTGGGAGAAGTGGTATTCGATTCTTCATCATTCGATACGGCAGCTTCTCAAAACGGTGCAATGGCTGTCGACGAAGCCCATCAGCTTATCGCTCAAAGCTACAACGGCGGTGTTCGCGTTTTGAAGTATAAGATTAAGTCAGACGGCAAGCCGGAAGTGGAAGTGCTCTTTGAACTTCCGTTGGAAGACCAGGGTGACTATTCCAACGCTATGGCGTTCGACTATGCCGGTAACCTTTATGCTGTTTCCAACGTCAGCGAACGACTCACTTCTTATGCAATGCCGACAAGCGACAACCGTTGCGTGACTCCGGCAAGCTCGAAGATGGTTATCCTCTTTGGCGAAAGCAGCGCCGACGAAATTGCTACTGAAGCAACGGCTTCTGTTTACCCGAATCCGATTGAAAGCATGGCAACCGTTAATTGCAGTGAAGGTATTCAAAATGTAGTTGTCTACAACATTGCCAACGGTGCCGCTGTCTATACCGCTAACGGAAACGGCCAGACGGAAATGTCAATCGACCTGAGCGGTCTTGCCAAGGGTGTTTACTTCGTAAGAATCAATAACACTCATACTGTGAAGATTATCAAAAGATAGGTGATTGGGACTTGATACTGTGAAAGCGGGTGTGCAACTTTTCGGTTGTGTGCCCGCTTTGTTTTTGTGCTGTAAAGTCGTTATCTTTCCGTCGGCGGATGGTTCACCGCATGCCGGGATGGGGCGGTAAGAAACGCCATGATGTGCGGAATGAGTGGGATGATAGGCCGCGGAATGACGTTTTCCGGCTCTTCCTGCCATTTTTAATTGACGTGGGTCTTCCATATATTTCCATGCTTTCTCGCGTGCAGCAGCCTTTAAAGCGGTTTGGAATGGTGTTTCAGTGTTTCTTTGCTTCCCAGTGGAGGCAGTTCCCGCTAACGGGATCCGCTTTCGGACCGACTTTGGAGATATTATATAAAACACTTAGGGGCGTGCCTCCCGGCAAGCCCCTAAGCTGTGATTTTCAAGAAACTATTCGACTTTTACATTCTTTTGTACCACAAAACAAACATTCAGTTCACCTTTTGCAGGAGTGTTGTTTTCGATAGTTCCCATTTTCCGAAACCTTCTAACCCAAGAAGGCATACGGAAAACTTCACTTGGTTTTTATCAGTTGTCAGTGTTGCGTAGTAGATATTATCTTTTCCATTGGATTTCAACCCCAAGGGGTCTTCTCCGTTTTAACGGAATTTGTATCTGCTCTCAGATACGTTGGTATTCCATTACAATAAAAACATTACTTTTTTTATCAGTTGCACTGCAAAATTACAGCGATTCTTCACAAGACGCCAAATTTTTTGATGTACAAGATTGTTTTGCTATTCTATTGACAATAAGATTATTATGTAAATTTTAAAGTAGTTGGCGATGTACAAGTGATTTTTGGGCCTTGGTTTCGGGCTGTTTTTTTGTAAAAAAATGAGGCATGTCCCAAAAGACATGCCCCATAGTTTAGCCTTAAAATCTGTTGGATTTATCTGATAACTTTGAATGTTTCAGCGCCAACTTTTACAATATAGACTCCTGCAACCGGCAGTTCTACCGATAAGGTTTCCGAACCGCTGTTGTCGGTGATGACGTTCTTTCCGTCAATTGCAAAGACTGCAACGCCTGCCATTGCCGGGTTGTTGATTTTCAAGATTCCGTCAGCAACGGTTACTGATGCTGTTGCCTGGAGTGTTGATGCAACGGATGAAGAGAGTGTCACTTCCATCTTGTCGGAAATTTCACTGTATACAATGTTGCTTTCATCTGCTATGAATGCCGCCATTACGTCGTAAGCGAAGACGTCACCGTCGGTAGCTGTCAAATCTTTGAAGCTGCAGTTGTTTGTTTCTGCAACGACGGCATCTTCCGTTGTTGAGAATTTGGCTCCCGCTTTCAGGTCGATATCTGCTTTCAGTGAGCCGAAGAACACGTTTTGGTTGTTTTCGGAATACATCAGGATAACGTCGCCGTCAGAGCCGCCTTCCAGCGTCACTTTCTGTTCAGTCATTGTAGGTGTAACAGGAATGCTCTTGACAGAGGATTCAATCGGTACGATTTCGTTGTTGACGATTTCTGCAAACATGACCCACAGATTGTCGTTAGCCGGTGCTACTACGTCGAGTGTCAAAGCAACTTTTCCGCCAGCCTGTCCGAAATTGCCTTGCGGAGAGTACATGAATGACGGACCAAAGAACATTGCAAAGGAATTGTCCAGACCCATAGCTCCAGGTATTGTTGCTGCCATGCTGATATACCAGCCATAAGCTCCATCCTGACGTGTAAGCTGATAGGCGTCAAAGAACGTTTCCGGACTTTCAAGCGTTCCGGTTGATTCAAGTCCTTCGAACGATGCATTGGCAATTGTATAAGTTTCGTCGGCTTTGGCCGTATGTTCTTTGTAAAGAGTAGCCAAATAGACATTTGCAAATTCTACCGGTTCCCAGTTGGCGGTAAATCCAGTTGCAGTGATGTCGGTCGCTTCTTTCACTACCGGCTTGCTGAGTGTCGGCAATGCCGCAATCATTTCAGAAGGTTGTGAAACAGAACCGTCAGACATTTTTGCTGTAACCTGGTAGTAATAAACAGTACCTGCTGTCAAGTCGTTCACGTCGTAGCTTGTTCCTTGCACTTCCTTATTCTCGAGAACATATTGGGTGTCGCCTTCTTCTGTCATTGACATGACGCTCAACAGATAGGACGCTGCTCCTTCAACGGCTTCCCAGTTGGCAGTAAATGAAGTGGCCGAATAGTTTGTTGCCGGGAGTGCTGTCGGTGCCTCAATAGGCGAAACAATAGATACTGATTCAGACAGCGGTGAAACCTTATCGCCCTGAACGGCTGCAACATCAAAGAAGTAACTTTCGCTTGGATTCAAGCCGTCTATCGTATAGGTAGTTCCGGTTACAGGTTCATTCTGGAGCAGATATACGTAGTCCCATGTATCCATGCTGAAGTAGTAGACATTCAGCAGATAGGAGTCAGCTTCTGCTACTGCATCCCAACTCAATTCGGCAGAAGTGCCCATGTATTTTGACACGATCGGATTTTGCGGTGCGCTGAGGCCTTCGGCAACCATTTTGATGTCGTCGATATAATATTCCCCATCGTAAGTCCACATCTGAATGAATGTCTCTGCATTGCCCTTTGACATGGAAACACTGTATTCCTGCCATTCGTTTGTCAACATGACATACGCGGATTCGGTAGCATACGTTTCGTCAGGGTATAGTAGCAGTATGTCCAGTTCGTCGCCGGAGGCCAAAGCAGATTTGGCACGGAATGACAAGGTGAACGTACCGTTGTTTGCCGAGCAGTCGAGCACAGGAGTGTTCAGCCAGCCGGTAGCACCTTCATAAAAACCGATATAGGCACTTCCTCCGGCTTGGTAGACAGCCGCTCCCGACCATCCTGGAATTTGTGTGTATTCGGCAGAAATGTCGCCGGTTTGTGCGTCAGCCAAGTCAACGGCATCCGGAGCAGCCTCGCTTCCGGCAGTAAATTTTGAAAAATCTTCCTCTACGATAGTCGCTGAGGCATCGTTGGCCAGCATGCGCGGGGTTGCATTTACGGCCGCCTTTTTCAACTTGTATACGGGGGTAAACAAGCGGCTGGATACCGCCTCAGCGCTTTCAACCTTTTTTGTTTTTGCCCGTAGTGCTTTTCTTCCTTGTGCAAAGCCAATGCCTGTACAGAGCGTACACGCCAACACTAACAAAGTAATTTTTTTCATCATAAGCATAGGTTTTAAATGTTAATCGTAGGTAAGTTAGTAAAAAATTTTTAATATTATCACATTTTTATCAATAAAAATGATGATTTTTTATTCATTTGCTGGATTTAATGAAAAAACGTCAGGAATATCGGCGTATTCCTGACGTTCTTTTTCGAATGATATGTGGTATTTCTTTCTGTACCGAAAGAACGGATTATACCGTAAGGATTTCCTTTTCCTTGGCGGCAAACACTTCATCAATTTTCTTGAGGTATTTGTCGTGCATTTTTTGAACCTTTTCTTCTGCACTTTTTTGCACGTCTTCCGACATGCCGTCGTTCTTCACGGCTTTCTTCAATCCTTCGATGGCGTCGCGACGGGCATTGCGTACAGAAATCTTGGCCTGTTCGGCTTCCGCTTTCGACTGTTTTACCAGCGTCTTACGGCGTTCCTCAGTCAACGGCGGAATGGATAGGCGGATTACTTCGCCGTTGTTTTCCGGAGTGATACCGAGGTCGGAGTTGATGATGGCCTTTTCAATTTCCTTGAACATGGACTTTTCCCACGGAGTGATGGTGATGGTGCGGGCATCAGGCACCGACACGTTGGCCACATTGCTGATCGGAGCGGCGCTTCCATAGTAGTCAACCTTGATGTTGTCGAGAATTTTCGGATTTGCCTTGCCGGCACGGATGTGTGCCAATGTCTCATCAAGATAAGCCACCGCCAATTCCATCTTTTCTTCTGCAGGAGAAATATAGAAATTTACGTCGTTCATAGTAGTATTGTTTTTATTTGTTATTGTTTATTTCTGATATACCAGCGTGCCGATAGGCTCTCCGTCAATCACCTTGCGGAGGTTGCCTTTCTGGTCCATGTTGAACACCACAATCGGAAGATGGTTTTCCTTGCAAAGCACTGTAGCCGTAAGGTCCATCACCTTGAGTCCGCGGTTGTAGATTTCATCGTAGGTGATTTCCGTAAACTTCTCGGCTGTCGGGTCCTTTTCCGGGTCGGCCGTGTAGATGCCGTCAACGCGGGTGCCTTTCAGCATCACGTCGGCTTCCACTTCGATTCCGCGCAGAGCCGAGCCGGTATCGGTGGTGAAGAACGGGTTGCCCGTTCCGCACGACATGATGGCTACTTTTCCGGCCTTCATGGCATCGATGGCTTTCCATTTGCTGTAGTGTTCGCCAATCGGGAACATGTTGATGGCAGTGAATACCTGTGCCGGCTGTCCGATTTTTTCAAGAGCCGAACAGAGTGCCAACGAGTTGATGACCGTAGCCAGCATGCCCATCTGGTCGCCTTTCACACGGTCAACGCCTTTTGCCGCTCCGGCAAGTCCGCGAAATATGTTGCCACCGCCGATTACGATAGCGATTTCCACACCGGATTGTGCCAAATCCTTAATCTGTTCGGCGTAATCGCCCACTCTGACGGGGTCGATGCCGTAGCCTTGTTCGCCCATCAGCGATTCGCCGCTGAGCTTCAGCAATATGCGCTTGTAACTTGTTCTCATTCTGTCTGGTTTTGTTTTTTACAAATTTAATGACTTTCCCTTAAATCTCAAACAAATCTCAGCGTTTCTTGTAGGAAATCGTTCCTGTAGCCTGGTTCGTCGGCATGACGAGCACTTCGGCTATCTGCACGTGGGCGGGGGCGGAAGCGGCAAAATAGACGACTTCGGCCACGTCGTCGCCGTTGAGCGCATGGATTCCCTTGTAGAAATCGTCGGCACGTTCCTTGTCGCCGCGATAGCGCACCACGGTGAAGTTCGTTTCCACCATTCCCGGCTTGATGTTCGTCACGCGCAGGGGAGTGTCGACAAGGTCGATGCGAAGTCCGTCGGAAAGTGCCTTGACAGCCGCTTTCGTAGCGCAGTAGACACTGCCTCCGGGGTAGGCGGCATCGCCGGCAATCGAGCCGATGTTGATGATGTGTCCGCGACCGCGTTCCACCATTCCCGGCACAACCATGCGGGTCATGGCCAGCAGGGCGCGCACGTTGGTGTCGAGCACCACATCCCATTCGTCGAGATTGCCTTCAAATTCCTTGTCCAGACCGATGACCAGTCCGGCATTGTTGATCAGCACGTCGATGTTTTTCCATTTTCCTTCCAGCGAGTCGATGGCGGCGCGCATGGCCTGACGGTCGCGCACGTCGAACGGAAGTGTCAGCACGTCGACACCTTTGGCTGTCAGTTCGGCTTTCAGCGCAGCCAGCTTTTCTACGTTTCTGCCGTTCAGAATCAGGTCAGAGCCCATGGCGGCAAACTTGCGGGCGCAGCCTTCACCGATGCCGCTGGTTGCTCCGGTAATGAAAATTATTCTGTCTTTCATCTTTAGTTTTATGATTGTTCGCTATTGAATAATATTTAACCTCAATGGGTTTTATCTTTTACAAAAATAGCTAACTTTGTGGCAAGAGCAAACATAATCGTTGAGAAATATGCCGAAGTATCTTTTTTCCGTTGCGAGCAAGGTATTGTTGATTGCCGTTGCCTTTTCTGTAGTCTGCCTGCCGTTGCGGGCGGAAACGAGTTTCAGCAAGCTGAAGGAAAAGGCGGAACGATTCTATGCCTATCAGGAGTGGGACAGCGCACTGGCCATGTATGAACTGATGCTGATGCAGCAGCCCTCCGATTTGCCCACCCTTTCCCTTGCCATTGCTCTCTACGGGCTGAAAGGCGAAGAGGAAAAGCAGCTTCAGCTCGTCGAACTGTCGCAGCAGAAAGGCATTGCCCTCAACGATCTTTTTTCCACGGTCAAAAAGGAAGCGTTTCGGTTGGGGAAACCGGAAATCTACGAAAATCTGCTGTTGAAAATAAAGGAGAAACAGCCGTGGCTCAAACGCAGCATCAATTTGCAGCTCATTAAATACTACGATTCGCGCAACAATGCGCCCAAGATGATTTCCATCAGCGATTCGCTGCTGGCTGTCAATCCCGACGATGTCTATACGCTTTCCATCAAGGCGCGCGGACATATCCTGCTCAGCGAAATAGAGCCGGGCGTGGCCGCCTACCGGAAAATTCTGGAATTGGACAAGGACAACATGGAAGCCTTGCTCAATATCGGTATTGTCAGTTATAATGAGGTGAAACAAAA
>ULSN01040222.1_pt1 | contig 23746 bp, 15 predicted proteins | sample 1956771 | NCBI WGS metagenome assembly ULSN01 (sample SAMEA4835709, study PRJEB28245) | human gut metagenome | biome: gut microbiome; material: fecal sample | place: Denmark | collected 2008
CCGGAGATATGTATCTTAGCGGTCGTTTCTTCCTATATTTCTATGGCATACCTCAGTTTCTTGTGGAGTCTGAGATCAATTGCAATTTCCGTATAGCCGGCCCTGAGCCTTACGAGGGGTTCTATCCGGAGGTGGGGGATTATATATCATGGACTCAGGAGCGTAATGTCCCTATATCAAGGGGTAATGTGTTTAAGATGAGTCCTGTGTATAAGAATCGATTTACGTTAGGTGGCAGGTCATTACCAGAGACGTATGATAGCAATTTTTGGGACTGCGCTTACCAAAGACCCAACGGCGTCATATGGAGCACCGCCGACGTGTCGGAGAACGGCATGACCGATCCTTGGCTGTCGTACAAGCCTATGGATTACCATGAGTTCAAGACCTCGTTCGGAAAGCTTATAAGCATGAAGGGAATAGAGTCGGATCAAATACTAGCTCGCTTCGAGAATCAGGTAGGACTATATAACGCTATAGACGTGCTGGCAGAAAGAATATCCCCGGAGAATAGCGAGCTAGGGACAGGTGGGCTTTTCGCCTCTCGTGGCATTGAGTATAATAATACGACGTTAGGATATTCCGGGACCCAGAGTCGGGATATGATCAGTTGCGAGTTTGGGCATTTTTGGGTCGATTTAAGGCGTGGTCAGGTGTTTAAGGTAGATTCTAATGGTAGGAATCTTACGGAGGTCACACCGGGGCTTAGAAACTGGTTTAAGGAGCATCTTCAGATGAAGATCATCCGTAGCCGGATATATAACGCTGATACGGACGCTGAGTTGTCTTATTATGATATCGATAACAAGTTCTTTGGTATAGGGCTATCCATGGGCTGGGATAATCGGTTCAAGAGGGTTCTAATAACCAAGAAAGATTATATACCGGTAGGGAATCCGAGCGAGTACCAATTCCGTGGCGGCCGGTTCTACAGGAACGGGCAGGCGGTGGAGCTACAGGACGCCAGCCATTTCACGGACGTCTCGTTCACCGTTGGATATAACTGCCTGAAGGGTGAGTGGAAATCATATTTATCCTACACCCCTGATTATTATATCGAGCACCAGCATTATTTCCAGTCTGGAAAGAACTACTCAAGTGAAAGTCAGGAGATAGGGTTATGGTCTCATGGATTGACCAACCAATCGTATCAAGTATTTTACGGTAAGCTATATCCGTTCGTTATAGAGGTCCCGGTACGTGAGCAGTATGTGAATAAGATCCTCACGAACTACCAATATCGGATGGATGCCAGAAGGTATCAGGATGAGGTTAATTACCAAATCCTTAGGACTACTGGATTCAATAAGGCATGGTTTTATAATGATACGAACAACAGCGGTGAACTTCGGATGGTTATCGCCGACAAGAACGATATGAGCCAGCGGTTAAGGTATCCTATAACCAATGATGATAGCCGTGAGATACTGGTGACGGAGGTTGATCAGAAGATAAATATAAATGACTATTTTAACGAGGTCAAAGACGATACGAACAATCTTCCGATATGGGTTAAGGATGTGAATGACATTGGCCGGGAGATCGACCCCAGGGCTGTCGATTATCATCGGAGGTGGCGTGATCGTCTTCGTGGCGATTGGTTCTTGGCTAGGTTCGTTAATGACATCGAGAGTCGGTTCAAGATGATAGTACGTTGGTTTAGTAATGATGAGAAAGTTTATTGAGGTGATTATATACCTTTAAATATTTGATGTTATGGCAGCAGGGAAAATTAGCAGTAAAAAGAAGGGCAAATGCCCGAAATCAGGATGTATCAAGAAAGTAGGGAGTGATTGGCGAGTGGTCAGTAACAAGACAGGTAAGTTGTGGCCAGCTAAGTACAAGTCCAAGGAAAAAGCTAAAGGGGCTTTGGCTGCTTATCACATGCATTAGCGTATAAACGGGTACATGATTTATTATGTGCCCGTTTCGTGTTTTTAGGCTTATGAGATTATAGTTATCTTTGTGAAAAATGTAGTATATGTCTAAGAAGAATAAACCGGAGGAAATCCCATCGTGGATAAAGGATTTATATAAGAAGGATCTTGACCGGGTTGTCAATGGTGAGCGTCCTATGTATTTCAGGGGTATGGATGATAGTCCTTTAAGGAACGTATCCCCGGAGTTTGATATCCTTAGCGGAGGAGCCGCAGTTAAAGGCATGAATGGGATAAGAGGTGCGTTGTCCCCGTTGAATAATGGCATGGGTAATTATAATTTCAGTATCAGGGGTATAAATAAGAAGATCGGTGAGTTGGTTGATGAGGCGGGGCTATATTTACCTGAGAAATTAAGACCTGTATATCGGACTGTGGTGGATGCTATGTCGAGTTCCAAGGATAAGGGGTTGGATCATATCACACAGCCGTTGGCCAACGCCCTGTACCCAGCTGACGAGCGACGGGACCGGCGTCTGGAAGGGGAGCATCCCGTTGGTTATGTGGATGCCATAGATGGCATATGGCCTAGGAAGAAATATGGGCTATGGGGAGAAAAAATTGAGAGGAAGCAAGATGGAGGAGAAACAAGAGAGTCTGTTCTTGATAGACCTAGATTCGGGAGCAGGGTATTGGATAATTACGTAGCTTCTGCTCACCCGGTTTTGTCAATAATATATGATATCGCTAATTCAAGGTATACTGATGACCCTACTCGCATAAATAAAGCTGCGTATTCATCAATAGATCCTATGGGGAAGAATCCGGAATGGTATGAGTATCCTGTTCATTTTATGAAGATGTTCGGGAAATATATATCTGGTGATTTTAATAACAAGTTATATGGCGATAGTGATAATGATGATTTAGGCACAAGAACTAGTGATGAGGCTTGGGCTAAATACAATAAACTCCCTTACGATGAGTCTGTATTGATAGATAATGGTGATGGTACGTATAGTATACGAAAGGAATTATCTAATAGGATGATACCTGATTCGTCTATCGTAAGGAATAGGATTGATGTGAATAGGAGTCTGTTTGATAAGGAAACTAAGGAATACAATGAAGGACTTATAAAAGCTTTAAGTGATGCCGATCCAGAGGAGTATGAGAGGATTCAGAGGGAATATAAGGATCTGAAAAGGGTAAGAGAGGGTGCCATATCAGCGGACGAGATGAATATAAAAGGGTTGAGGTCTCTTTATGATAAGGGGTATGGTGTCGTGAATGAGTATAATTATAGGGATCGTAGACTTGATAAGAACGAGACGGGTCCTCATAGTGTACTTGGTGATTATACGATATATCGTGACAAGGATATGGGCGGATACAGATATAGGGATGTATATGATTTCAATCCCGCTGTCCAGTTTCTTTTGAATGGGGATGTATTTAAGATAGATGGTAGTATTGATAAAAAGGATAGAGGAGGTTCGGTAAATACAGGGAGGGCTTATGGTTCTGGCAAGTATGTAATTGATCCTCGTAGATCAGAGGATAGTAAGATGGCTGTATATGACGAGATATGGGATTATCTGACCGACAAGAAGGGAATACCACAAACGCAAGCTATCGGTATCCTGTCGAACATCGCCGCCGAGTCCGGAGGGGACACCGAAGCCCTAGGAGCCGCCGGTGATTTTGGCATCCAACAATGGCTTGGACCGAGGAAGAAGGAGCTACAGCGCAGGTATGGGAAGAAACCGACATTGACACAGCAGTTGGATTATCTCGTGGATGAGTATCAAGGCAAGGTCCCGGGGTTAGGTTGGAATTACATCAATCAAGGAAAGTTTTTTGACAAGGACGCTCAGGGGAATGAGTATAACTATTATATGTATTCTAAATCCGATTTCGATAACGCCGTCAACTACAAGGACGCTACCGTGGCATGGAATCAAGGATACGGTAGGCCTCTTGGATCGACCTTGAGAAATGAGAAGAGATTTGAGTTCGCTGATATGTTCGCTAATAGGTATGGTGTCCCGGAGAACGAGCCAATGAGATACGAGTTCGGACAGCGGGATTCGGGCACGGGGGACGGAGGTCATCAGCCCGTGCCTGAGACGGTAGCCCCCGCCGGCCCTTCTTTGGCTTCCCATCCTGCCGTGGATAGCTGGTGGGAGAAGGAAGGTCAAGACCTGTTATATAAGATGCTAGCTCAATCAGGCGCCAACAAGAAAGCTATAGAGGATATCGCTAACAACATCAAGAACGATCCCCAATCAGAGGCACAGGTAGCGGAAGCTGAGCGTATGCGTAGAGAACAGGCAAAAAGGCAGCTGGTACTTAATATGATACCGGGGTTAAGTCTTAACATAAAAGGTATGAGTAGAACTCGAAATTAATACTACATTTGTGAAATTATTAAATGTTTTAGATATGAAAAGATTGTTATTTTTATTTGCTATGTTATTGACGCCGTTCGTTTTGATGGCGCAAGAGGTAATCCCATCAGAAGGGGCTATCACTATTGATTTAACTACCTTCACCGGCATCATGGCTTTCGTCACGATGTCAGCTACGCAGTTAGCCAAGGTTGTGCCGTATATTGACACCCATAAGTGGGCTAAAGTCCTATCCGCCGTAGTCATAGGTATGCTGGTTTGTATATTAGCGTGGCTACTAAAGGTGTCTCCATTGCTTATAGGGAGTGAATGGTGGGAGGCTCTATTATATGGAGTGGCTGTAGGTCTCAGTTCTGCCGGTTTCTATGATTTGGTTAAGGCTATAGGATCATTATTCATAAAAAGAATTTAATTCTGTACATAATAATAGCATTTGCTGAGAGACTCATCGTTGTGAAATGATGAGTCTCTGTTTTTTTAAATTATCTTTGTGTCAGAACGAAATTAATTAGACATGAGCAAATACGTAATCAAGAGGAAGATACCTAAATATCAAGAGGCCGGGGAAGTCGGGTCGTATATGCTTGGTAATATGGACGGTATACAAGGGTTAGGTATAGAACCTTTGGTGAATACCAACCAAGGATTACCCGCGCCGGTCAATCCGCTAGGGATATATTCTTTGGATACTCCAGATCAGTTGAGGACTAAATATGCTAATGCTTTTGATCAGGATAATGTGTTTCCGGCTAGCTTCAAGGGTAGTTTGCAACGTATAGCTGAGAATTATCAGGACAATGGTATTACGCTTAATAACATAACTGTTAACGATGTTGATAAGTCTAAGACCGGTTCAGGCGAGACGGATGTTTTTGATTTTACCACCATCCCCTACTATGGCGCTGATGATATAGGGTCTAGATTCACTCAGATGGGTCGTGGTATAGGGCGTATGAGAAGCGAGGGATATGGTGATTTATCCACTGGGGCTAAAACAGCTAATACGATAACTACCATAGCATCAGGAATTAGTGGTATCATGGGGTTGGCTCGTAACGTGGTTTCTGGGATAGCGTCAGAGAAAGGTACTCGTACCAATATCAGGTTAGCTCAAGAGCGTGAGGCTAGGCAGAGAAGGCAATCTCAGATGCAGTATAAGGATGGAGGTGGTGTTTATCTAGGACCTAATAATAGGTTCGATAGCGGAAGCCTTACCGGTGAGTGCCTGTATCCGTTACCTAAGTCGATGGAAGATCAAGCCAACGTAGAGGTCGAGAAGGGTGAGTACGTGACGCAGCCCGGAGAGGCGCCGATGGAGGCCATGGGGCAGAAGCATGCCGATGGGGGAACCCCCGTTTTCTTGGAGCAGGGAACGAAGGTTATTACTGACGACACAACCATAGAGCCGGATTTCGCTAAATACATCAGAGATACGTATGGGATCAAAGCCACGCCTAAGGATACGTATGCTACGTTAATGGACAGGTATAAGGCTAAGATCGGTCTTAAATCGGCTTACGATGATCAGAAAAAGGCGCTGGAGAAGCTGAAGAAAAACGATAAGATAGATGACGAGAATACAAGGCGTTTAAACGCCTCCGTATTATCCAAGGCTATAAATGATAGCAACGATATCGTTAATGGATTAGAGGGAAGATTTACGGACTTCGCTAACGTCATATACAAGGAGCAGGAAGACCGGAAGATAAAGAAGGATGAGGATACGTATTTCGCCAAGGGTGGTGAGATAGATAACATCATATCCAGATCTATGAAAGAATACGGTCTTACGGAGGAGGATATAGCTGAGGCTAAGAAAGAGCTGCTTAAGAAAGTGGCTGGTATTCGTCAGAAGATGGAGATAGGAGGCACGTCTTTGTTCGGTCGTAAATTAACTTTCCGCCCGATCGAGAATAGGTTCAACAATGATCCTAACTATTTCGGTTATCAACGCCAAGGAACTGATGGCTCTTATGGAGGTATTAATACGGATGAGAGGTTGAATTATTATAAGACATTCAATCCGGTCGCTTACGATGCTTATATGGGAGCTTCAGAGGGCGCTAGGGCTAGGGCATTGCAAGACGCTATCTACGGTCAGACAAGTAGCTGGATGGGCTTGGCTACGGCGGAGAACCCGATCATCGCCAACGCCGAGGCGCTTCGGGATTACACGACGCTCGTTTCTTTTGGCGGTGAGGATAGTCAAGGTAATTACCCGGAAGACAAGAAAGCCGCATATCATGATAGGATGAGAGACAATAAATTAGGTTTGTTTACCACATCTCGCCCTATGATCGGTCTAGACGTTGTTACAGAGGAACAGCATAAGGCTCTTAACGATGCTGGTATCACCCATTTTAGCCAACTATTCTCTGACAAGAACAAGGATGTCGTTAATAAGATACTTGGCGAGGATATGCTTAAGATGCAGGCATTGAGATCCATGAAAGGAATGGAAGGTCTTGATTTTATACTTGATCCTCATAAGGTGGCTCCCGGTCCTATGGATATAGGTGATGTGGAGGAACCTGATGTTAAACTGGATATGCCTGAGCTGATTGATCCCAATACACTCCCTAAGACCAATACAAATGCCGGTAAGTCGAACAGCGGCAATGGAGGCAGGAATATAGTGGGTGGCGGTCTTGACTTTCCTGAGGTGTTCAGGATGACTCCGGGAGCCGTGACAACGGAAGGTCTGGAAAGGCATTACGCTCCTACCGTGGACCCGGTGTTGAGATCGGCTGATCAGTATATGGTTGAGGCCAATCGTGCTTTCCAATCACAATTGGATCAGATGGGTAATGTCCCGGATTCCCAGAGAGGGGCTTTATCATCCAACCTACAGGCGATATTAAGTTCCAATATAGGTAAGTATATAAATGAGGTAGAACAAGGGAACGTGGCTCAAAGGACTTGGGCTGATAATGTCAATGCTCAGTCATGGGCTAATACGTACGATAAGAATATAGCCCAACGTCAAGCTTACCAGCAACGTATATTGCAGGGATTGGCTATAAATGACGAGAACTGGGCCAGGTATTTCGATAGCGTAAATGACGAGATCCAGCAGAAGTGGAATACGGCTACGACCATGAATACATTAAGGTCTATATTCGGGGATGTCAAGATCGGTTCTAATGGACAGTTGATCGCTGATCCTCAGGGAGATATATTGAGTTATAGGAGATTATATCCTGCTCAGGAAGTAACTAAAGGCAAGAAAGGATAAAGGATGGCTTCACAATATAGTATATTAAGGAATTACGGCAAGTATGTATCGCCCTACAACATGGATGTCATGATGCAGGGGATGGGGTACATGCAGCAGAAGATAGATACCAATCGGCAGGCTATAAACGAGTATGCTGATTATATTATCAATTCTGACATTATAAAACCTCAGGACAGGGAATATCTTCAGAACAGGTTAAATGGATTGATACAGGACGTGAATAACGTGTATCGTAAATCTAATTTGGCTTCCGACGGTATAGCCAGAAGCATACAGGCTCGCCTTGGAGAAGCTCTGGATACCCGTGTGTTGAATGCTATTGCCGGTACTAGGGAGTATAGATCTTTCTCGCAGAAGATCGAGGATATGAAACTCAATAATCCAAAGCAATATAGCGCTATAAATGAGGCTGTCGCTTTGTTGCCATTTTATGAATGGGTTAATGACGGTCAGGTTGGGACAAGGATGAATCCTATTCATTATACTCCTTATACGGATTATAATGAGGAAATGAATAAGATGATGAAAGATTTCGTTAGTCTTAATAAAGGAAAGAAGTTTTCTGTTCCTGAAATAGTGGATGGTAAACCTACAGGGAGGATGAGGGATATTACTGTTGATGAGATGAGTCAATCTCAAATTAGATCAATAGCGGCTAGGTCTATATCTCAGAATGCTAAAGCTCAGATGCAGATAGAGGGACAGTATTTAGCCATGACCAATCCTAGCATGTTTAGTGGTATGACTACTGAACAGTTTGTTAATAAATATGTTTCTGGGTTTGACGCTGAAGAGAGCGTTCTTTTAGCCAAGCTCAAAGGGGCGGAGGCCAGCCCTTCCGCTAAGGCGGCTATCGAGGCTTCGTTGCAGGAGGTTCGGGAGCAGCGCCGTGCGTTAGTGGAGGAAGCTACATCCTTTATTGGCAACAACATGAATCCCGCTAGGGCAGGGGAGTTTATTGTCCGTAACGAGTTTCTTGATGGTGTATCTGCTAGATGGTCATACAATAATTCATCAGAAAGTTATAGTGCGGATGATTATTATTTTAAAGTAAGAGATCTTGATTTCAAGGAGCGGGAGTTCTCATGGAGACAAAAATCCAAGGAAATAGATCAGAATCTTAAGCTTAGGGAGATAATGACTAAAGAAGGTGGTAACAGTCCCGGCGCTTCTTCAGGTGTTATGATTGAGCTAGAAAAAGTTCAGCCTAATGTCACTCCTGAAAATATATTTGACAATCAGTATATTCAGAATGAAAACAATATATCAACAGGAGAGAAGGATTTAATATCGTCTTTAAACCCTGTTGATTTACGAGGTATAGAGAACGATATACAAAACAATCCCTCTATATATCCAGGTGGTGTTAATAGTGAGAATATTATGGCATGGATTACCAATAACGGTGGCGGGTCTAGTTCTGTGTTATCATCACCAGAAAAGGTAGGTAGGTATGAGGCCCTTATGGCGGCGAATGATAATAGGAAGAAATATAGTAAGATAATGGACGAGGAAGTTGATTATCTTACGAATGCTTTTGATGTCGCTACGAAGAATATCCTTAATGATGCTATCAAAGATCAAAACTATGTTACTGGTGGTATTGATACATATACTGATAATGGTATGGTTAACGCAAGGGATGTTGGTAAGAATGGAGCGGTTATTGGAGGAAGGGAGTATTCTCCGGAAGATGCTTTGAAAGTTTCTTCTATAGTTGGATTGATAAGCGAAAACATCAACTACACGGATAGGTCTATAGCTAATACGGAGTTGATGAGATCTTATATAAATCTGTTAAATAGATATTCGGGAGAAAATTTCACTTTGGATGATATAGATAATATAGCCAAAACTTATAGTCGTGTAGATAATCCAATAATGAATAGTGATGATGCCAATATGACTAATAGGGATAAAATGATCAAGATCATAGGTAAGAATATGTCTAGAGCTGATGGCCCTACGCTCAGAAGGGAATGGTCTTCTTCCAATGTAGGTCGTAATATAGCTAAGGCTGTTCAGGATTCTAAAACAGTCTATGAAAGAAGATATGATGAGTTTGCTCCAAGATCATGGTCATTTTCCAATTCTACCAACGCTTCTAAAGAGGATAGGCGTATGCATGCTAAATTAGAGAGTCTGCTTTTGGCGAGAGCCGGTTTCTTGAATAAAGATAAAGATAGTAGACTTAATAATTATATATTGTATGCTCGTCCTACAGATAATCCTAATACATTTGATTTGGTAGCTATGGCTGGTGGAAAGAATATCGCTACGGTTCAAGTTACTAAAGAAGAATTAGATAGTATGGGGTATAGTTTGTATGAAAGGGAAAGAAATGTGAGATCGGAAGATTATGAATCCAAGATCATTCCTGTGTCTTTTTCTGCTACAACCAATAGACCTTACCAGAAATGGGCGCAGGCTAATTCGCTTGGCGCTTTCGCTACTGTCGAGAATGCGGCGGAGGAGGCTTCTAGGATGGTTGATAAGTATGATATTCAGAGTAATGATCTAGCTACATCTGAGCTTAATAAGAGGGCTATTAGGATAATTAATACGGTTTTGAGGAATTACAAGTCGTATGATGTCAAAGCTAAGGGATTCCCCGGAGGGGTTGAGGTTGGTATTTATTTCCATGGTCAAGCAAAGACCGGGACACCGCTTAAGGTATTAGAGTATAACACTGATTATGCTGATAATATCATGAAAATCATAAATATGTGTCCTCAGATGTATCTTACTCAAGCCGTGGTTGAGGCTATTAATAAGGATGTTATTGTAAAGGGTAGGGATATTAATGAACAGCATTCTGACCTTAGCAATCTTCTTTCGGTATTGGATAAAGAGACCGTAGATAAAATAGATGGTAAAAATGGACAGCAACAATAATAATGATATGGGGAATGTGATGAGGGATCAGGGATATTATGTCCCGGCTCCATCCGTTCCATCCCCCATGCTTTCTGGGGACAATATTTCTTCTATCCCTATTCCTGTCGGGATGAGTAGTTCATCGGATATGGATAATGATGTTTTATCCAGAGAGGGAAGTAGAAGCATACCGTCATTGGTTGAGGGTATAAAAAAATCTGTAGAGACATCTTATCATGATGATGTAAAGGCCAGAAACTCGCTCTTCCAGATGATAAATGAGGTGGGTATACCTAAGGGTAATTATGATATAACTGGAAGCAGGATCAATCTTCGTGATTCAAGATATAGATTATCAACAGGTGAGTGGATTCCTAAATATGAGAATTATATCAATAATATAGATAATGACGATCGTCTATCGAGAAGTCAAAGTGGTTGGGAGAAAACTTATAGAGGATTAGGTAAGTTTATTTATAAGTCTGCTTTGTATGGAATAGGTGGAGTAGGTCAGTCTGTTTATGGATTAAAGGAGCTTGTTACAAAAGGGACGTTATCAGCTATGTATGATAACAGTTTTGCCAGATGGTTGGATGATATGGATAAGCGTGGTGATTATACGCTTAATCATTATTACAGTAAGGAGGAGCGAGACGCCGGATTTTTTAAAAGTATGTTTACAACCAATTTCTGGACAAATGATCTTTTGTCGGGGGCTGCATTTACGGCTGGGGCTATCTTGTCGTCTTATGCTTTCGCTGGCGCTGGTCTTATGAATGCCGCCCGTATGGGGGCTAGGATAGGAGCGACTGTCGCTGGATTAGGTAGGGCTGCTTCCGCCACGAAGAGCGGGTTTAACTCCATGCTGAGGGCCGCCCGCATAGGACGAGGCATAGGCAAGGGTTTGGACAACCTAACCTTTATTGGCACGTCAACGCTTTGGGAGGCTTCGGTAGAGTCAAGGAGTGGGTTGATGGAGTCTGAGGAAAACTTCAAGCAGGCTTACAGAAATGCCTATGGTAGAGAAGCCTCGTATGAGGAGCTTATGAGGTTCAGAAATGACAACGTCGATGCCGCCAATACTATATTTGCCGCTAATATCGGTATTCTTACATTGTCTAACATAGCTATGTTCGGTGATATGTTTGGTATGGATCTTGGCGTGGATAAGTTCATAAAACGCAATATATTTGGCGTAGGGGCTGAGAGGATGGATAACGGTATGTTAAGAGCCATAACACCAAAGAAATGGCAGAAGGTAGCCGGGAATACGTTCAATATCATTAAACGTCCGGTATCCGAGGGCCTGTATGAGGAGGGTCTTCAGGGAGTGGCTAGTAAGTCCGCCGAGGATTGGGTAGAATCAAGATACAATCCTATGGCTATCCGTCAGAACATAGGTTATATGGAGGCTATAAAGAACGGGTTCAAGGAAACATACGGGTCTAGTCAAGGCTGGAAGGAGATCGGCATCGGTATGATTATCGGATCGGTTATGGGTGGAAAGACCTTTGGAGGTATAAAGGAATGGAGCCAAGACATGTCCCGGAACAAGGGGATGGTGGAGGCCTACAACGCCAATGCCGGCGCCTTGACCGAGGCCGCTGTCCGTGCTATTCGTGGCAGTATGGCTCTTAACGCTCAATTATCTGGCGTAGACACATCGTACGAGAGTGATGGTAGGATCATAAACAAGGATTTTAGTGACGCCGTATTCAATCGTCTCCGTTATGATTCGGAGATGGGGATGCTGGATGATACCAAGGAGAATTTCAGGACGGTAGTCGAATCTATACCTAATAGCGATATAGCGTCCGATATGAATATGACGGATGAGCAGGTCAATGAGTATAAAGCCGATCTTGTCAACGAGTTTAATAAGAAGGTGGATAATTTCATTATGGCCAACAGATTCGCCGACTCCCTTACCGATGGTATATCCAATAGGTCGTTTAACGCCTATATCTCCAATATGGCTTATAATGGCCTTGAGGCGAAGGATAATTTGAACGATATTGCCAATCAGTTAAGAAGGATATACAATACGGATATAGGCCCCGCTCTTGATATATATTCTCGTCTTAATCCTGATTCGAGCAGGGATCTTGAAGAACTCAGGAAGCTTACGGATGATATACAGAGGATGGAGAAGAATATCTTGAGGCTTCAACAAAGTGTCGCGTCGAAGGACGCTCTTGAATCTGATAAGGCTAAGTTGGTCAAGGAGAATGATAGGCTTCTTAAATTAACAGAGGATAGGATCGCATTGGAGAGGAAATTAACTACGTTAATTAACTCAGAGGCTGATATATCTAAGTTGTTCTTAAATAGAAATGATTCAAGGATCAGTGCCGCTGATCTTATGGCGGCTTATGATACTATAGCTGATTTTGAGAACGTCGTATCTATCCGTGGGGTTGATAATTATAAGGAGGCTATGGCATTGCTTAGTGAGTATCGTCATAATCTTGTGGCTTATAAGAATATAAACGAGTCTCTTCGTCGTATGCGTGACAGAAGATTCATCCGGGCGCAGGAGCGCGGGTTCATGAAGATATTATCGAACGTATGGGGTAAGACTTATGAGGAGGATGATAGCAAGTACGATTTCAGGAATACTGATAATCCTGATGCCAATGATCTTTACGCCAACGACCAAGCTATAGACAAGGCTTACCAAGATGGTCTTATAGGGGAGGATGAGGCATTTATGTTCAAGACATATAATCATATGATAGCCAGATCTATGGAGAACGAGATTAAGACCGATGAAGGTAGTATAGTCGAGAGGGTTCCTGATGATGAGGATATCATAAATCCTTCTGACGATAGAATCAATAATATAGCTATAAAGATATGGAACGGTAATGAGGATGTCTTATCTCCTAGGGAGAGACAGATATATGATAATAACAAGCCTCGTGTCGATAGTCTAGTTAACGGGTTTGGGGATAATCCTATTTCAAGGATCAATAAGGCTAGATCGATAATAGATAGATTGAAGATCCATGATAATATTTATGATAATATCAAGGACGCTGTTGATGATATTGTAGATATGAATATCAATGGTCTTGATCAGGATCAGATCAAAGAAGCTATAAAGACTTATAATGATCTTATGAATGAGGCTGACAATGGCAATGAGATTGATCAGGATAAGCTTAATGAGGCTATTGATATTATCAATAATTATTCCGATGGGCCTCTTCTTCAATTCGTGGAATGGATGAGGTTGTATGATAACGGAAGTATAGCTGTCAAGGATTACGATAAATCCATACCTATGGGTGATGTCCTCACAGAGAGCGAACCCGGGACATCCACCGGCAGGACGGAAGTTAACGCCGCCCAGAATCCGGTGGTGTTGATGGCTCAGAAGAGAGAGATCGGTGGGGTTATGTATTATGAAGTTGGCGGAATGAGACTTGACAGGTTTATGGACAGTCTTGGGCTTAAAAGATCTGATGCCACTGATACTGATAATGGAAGGGTGATGGATTTCACCAACGGAACCGACATATTTACTGTTATAGAGTCAGATAACCACTCAAGATGGATGATTAGCGAGGATGACGCTCAGGCTTTCGAGAACGCTACCGGTGTCATATTGGGGCGGCAAACCGCCTTGTCGACCTCCATCTGGTTCATGGTGTATCGCAAGGGGCAGGATGGATCTATTGTCCCTTATTATACGGGTGATACGTTTGGATCTAACAACGAGTCGGTGAATCAGGAAGCCGTAGCTAATCTCCGTAAGGATAATATCGTAAGGTTTAAGATGGATATGTCAGATCCATATACCAAGGAATTGTATGATAAATACAATAGCCTTAACGCCGTTGACCCTAATTCTGATGAGACTAAGTCGGCTTACCGAGAGCTGGTTGATAATATGGTTATTAAGATCGTGGATAGCGACGGCAATTTCGTCTCGGTACTGAAAGCCAATGACCCGGATTCAAAAGGAAGTAACGCTGATTTAAGGAGTAGGGCCTTTGAGTTATATAGGGATAATATAGGATCTGTTACTGGCGAGATTGATATACCGTTCGTAGGTACAGTTACCAGTGTTTTGCCGGGAAGACCTAATTTTAGCGTAAGTGATGATAATGGTACGTTGATGGTATCCGAGAATGATTTTACCAACGAGACGGTTGGTAAAGTCGAGAGCGTAGGATATATAGAGAATGGGGAGGTTACGATGAGGGATGATATTAAGTATAATATATTCCCGTTCTGTACGGCTATCGTCAGGGACAAGTATGGTGATTATAAAAATTCACGTATTCCGGTCGTAGCTATAAAGACAGGAAATGGAAGAAATTACCTGTACCCCGTAAGATTGAAAAATCAGGATATATCGTCATTTTCATCCATGATCGAATCGATGGCTGATAGGATTACGGAGGGTCTAGGCGGAGGCGTAAGTATTGATGATATAATGGATCTTAATAACGCTATAGCCAGATCCGGGTTGGATAATAAGACATATATGATTCCGCTGGCGGGAGATGTGGATGTTATCAAAGGCCGGCTTGAAGCTGTCAAGGAAGCGGTTAGCAGGATGCCTATGACCGCTGATGTAAGAGGATGGATAGGTGATTCCAGAACTAAGGAGGATATTTTGATGAATGATGTTACGATCAACATTGATCTTAACAACGATCCTTTCATAGCTCCTAAGTTTAGGATGAGTATCAAGGAGAACAAGGTATCCAAGGAGGAGACGGAAGTCTCGTTCCCTAACCTGCCGGATCTGCCATCGGAGTTCGCCTCGCCTACGAAGGCGGCCGAGGACAAGTCTTTGGTTTCCGACGGAAATGTCGTATCTGGAGAAAAAGAGGCGGAGGATCCTTGCTAGATAAAATATCTTGACTTATCTTTGCGGCGTCAGTCCATCACCTGACGAGTAAGATATTTAAAAGTTGGTCCCTGTCGGGTGTGTGATGGCCCCGGTGGGGACTTTTTTAGTAGATGCAACTAGACGCTTTTTTACACCGGAAAATTATGCAAGACCTACGCATCCAGCGAGTGAAGGTCTTGATGATGTTATACACCAGTAACTATTTTGTCAAGGTCAGACAAAAGCGGTTGCTTGATCATACATACTCATTAAGCAGGGATCAGGCTTTTGATTATATGACTGAGTTCAATAAAAGGCTTAGTGATAAGGTTGGTATAGAATGTACGATGGATATTCTTCTGCCTACCGATGATGATAATGCTAATATCATAATCGAGTACAATGGCATCATTAAGAAGTTGATGAGGGAAGCCGAGAGACTGGAGCTTGATACCGACGCCATTAAGGAAATGATGCGTGATCTTCTTAATGAGTTGAAGGATGATATTGATCTTAATATCCTGATATTTGACGTAACCCAGTTACTTATAAAATACAATCTATTTAGGTTGGAGGCTATAACCGAGCAGGAGTTCAAGGACTCTTTCGTCAGGATGGATAGTAGGAATATGGAGATAAAGAAATTAACTTTATCTGATATCAAGAAGGTGGTGATGATGATAGAGGATAGGTATGATTACGCTTTATATATGACAGAGGAATGCGATTGATTACATTTTTTGTAAAAATATCTCCTGTTTGTTTGTAGTTTCAAAATAAGGTCTTATATTTGCGGTGTCCATCCGTTATTGGGCCATAAGAAGATATTAACTCGCCTAGGCGTAGGCGATAGATAAGGATCATTGGTGGAATAACGGACGCCAATGGTCCTTGTTGTTTTTTATATTATGGATAATTTAAAATTGTTTGAGAATCCTGATTTTGGGGATGTAAGAGTATTATTAGACGAGAAAAACAATCCATGGTTTGTTGGTAATGACATAGCCAGATGTCTTGGCTATGAAAACTTAGGAAACGCTGTAAAAAGGTTTGTGGATGATGAGGATTCTATTATTCTTACAAGTGATTGTAAATCAATGGGGTTTAAAATAAACCCCCTTATAAATCAGGCTGTTAGGGAGATTAAATTAATCAATGAATCAGGGATGTATTCTTTGATTATGTCATCTAAGATGGAATCTGCCAAGAAATTCAAAAGATAGGTAACATCGGAGGTTCTTCCTTCTATTAGAAAAACAGGTTCCTATTCTATGCCATCAAAGAATGAACTTCCATCTGATTATATAGAGGCGTTAGAGGCTTTACTTAAATCGGAAAAGGAGAAGCGTGCGTTAGCTGAGGCGAAGAAAGCGGCAGAGGAAGCCAAAAGGATATCTGATAATATTATCAAAGAACAGGCTCCTATGGTTGATTTTGCTAAGACAGCCGAAATAGCCCAAGAGACAGATATGTTGATCAGAGAGGTTCGGGAAAAGCTAGAGGCTCATGGATATGATATAGCGGAGAAGAATCTCCGGATATTGCTTGAGGATAATAAGTTCTTTGCTAAGACCGGTAAGAGGTGGTTGCTTTCCCAAAGGATGATAGATCGTGGTTACGCTCGTTACAGATATCGTGATGATGATGAGTTCTACGGTACTAACACTGTCTATGTGACTCCTAAGGGATTTCAGTGGATCGTATCTAAGATATCTAAGGAATGGATGCCTAGGTTCTTGGAATTGAAAGGTAGGGTTCTCAGTAGATCGGATAAAAATATTTTTGCTAAACAATAAGTTTCGTTTTTATAGTTTTAGGATTGAGTTTTTTGTTTGTCCGTGAGGATCGGCAAAAAGATTTGTACTTTTCGGAGAAACATAAGGTTTGTTATTATTGTTATTTGGCTCCCGTCCGCTCGTGAGAGTAGGCGGGATTTTTATATCTTTGTGTCAAAACGATTTAGTAATGGGCAGATCTTGTTATGTTATAAAAAATAAGGAGGGTGGGGTAGATAATGTCCTTGCCCCTAATAACCAACCATCCGGATTATACCAAAGGGCGATGGAGGTGCTTGGCGACCAGAAGCAGGCCTTATCGGTCTGGGGTACGGCCTACTCCCCCGACTTCGTGTCTTTCTTTGGCGATTGGATGTCCATGCCATCAGAATATGATCTGGATAGTAATGGGGAACCTAGGTATGATGATGTTATGTCATTTATCAAGCGAAAGAACTATTTCGCCGGCAATTTTATGGCCGATGAGGTTAAGGATATCAATAACACCCTTACTTCCTTGGGGGTTGATAATATCAATGATCTTAATGATATGATTGTATCTAATTTCCTCTCAGGCGGTGATATATTCATCAACAGATATAATCTTGAACGATCCGGGATGTATGACGCTGATGAGATTGATAATATCATGACTAACCGATCGGAGTATGAGCGGGTAAGGGATATGATGAGGAGGATTGTCGATTTTATGTCTGAGGGGAATCTTAATGAGAAGGATATGTATTTCCTGTCCTCCGAGTCAGGCCTTGGTGATGATTATATGATATATGAGGATACATATGACTCGTTAGGAAAGAGAAGGGGCTTGAATCCAATAGAGGTAAGGGATACGATCATGAGGGCGGTAGGCGGTATCAGCGACCGCCGGGAGTTCGATCAGGCTTTCGCCTCCATCCCATACCCTTCCTTGGCACTCCGGTATCAGGAGGATCAGGATTACGCAGATCGGATGTATGACACGTATCGTAATATGACCCGTATGGAGGTTCGGAGTCAGGACGGAAATACGATTACCGACTCGTACTTCAATAGTACCACACCGTATATCAGTATGCCTAAGGATATGAAGGGTCTAAGGGATAAGGTTGGGGAGATAATCGATATGGATGATTTTAAGGACATCAAGGACGTTGCCGGACGTCTGCATGACATAGCCATGGATCTTGCCGACATGGGCGTGGATATAAGCGAGGCGATCAGCGATGAGATGATTATATCCAGACCGGAGGATATCCGTGATCTTATGGCGTCGCTGGATGTCATGTTGTCTTCCATACAGGCCGGCAATTCGGTATACGATAGCTTTATCTCCGATCTTGATAGGATAACAGGAAAAGGGAATCCGATATACGAGGTTCAGGATACTTATTCTACTGGGGATAGGATGGTGTATGTAAGGTCCGGGAATACATCCCCTTCCGATATGTATGATAGGAGCATGTTGTATATGGGTAGGAATACGTACCATAACACGGCTCCGATAACCGACACCGATCAGGCCTATGAGATGTTGGCCGATATCGGGATAGAGCGGCCCTCGTACTTGCCGGCTGGCGTGGTTCCCGCCGGGGCTTCCCGTTCCGATATTGGCGTGGTCAAGGATAACATAAAGAAGCTAGTTATGTCCAACATCTCATCCTCGAATACAGAGAACATGATCCTTACCAGATTAATATACCAGCATCCCGTAACCCCTAAGATGGATGATGTCGATATTGATCGGGAGTTCAGGAGATACGAGGCTAGGCAGGGAAAGGATCGGGATTTTATCAAATCCTGTACATCGTTGAGGAAGATCCAGATCAAGGAAAGGTTAAAAAAATCGGATTTATATAATAATGTCTTACGTTTCCTTGATTTTAATGGATTTTATAATGTATCTTTGAACCACCATGACAGAGGTACGTTAAAAAGCATGGAGATGTCGTTGCCGGAAGGTCAGGTAAGGGATCTTCTGTTTGACGTGGCTATCGAGTCCGGTGACAGTAGCATGAGAAACCTTTTCTATCTGGATGGTCAGGATAGGATGATGGATGTCGGGTTTTACAGGTATCTGTACCAAAGGAATCCGGGCCTGCTCCGGGAGGTCAACGGCGGCGTCGAGGCGAGATCGGACGGTTCGTTCTTGGCTCGTGGGAGGTATGATGATTTCGTGTCATTCCAATCCGGTTTATATGAGAAGGTAGGTGAGACGGTTGATGGTGCGATATACAGGTTCGTTGATGATCTTATATACTCCGATCCATCATCATATCAAGAAAACATGGTACGAAGGATGGGTGACGTTACGGTAAGGAGTGACGATAACCGCCTGTCAAGGATAGAGGATGATCCCTCATCCAGTAAGATAGTTAATGAATACACTGCTAATACAAATAAGTTGATGCGAGATTTTTCGTGTAGTTAATCTCTCTTTGACGTCGTGAGACGTTTTCTTTCGAGCATTGAAACATTGGATTTTATAGATTTGCGATGAATCCGGGTCGTAGTGATACGCTCCGGATTTTTTGTCTCTCGTCAGTCGTTATTAATACCATTTACAAGACACGACGTACTTTGATGATGACACATATCACGATTTTAGGACTGTTAATTTTTGAACTTTGTAACGCCCGCCATCAGGTGGGGTTATTATTAATTCAAAAATAAATAGACATGGGTACAAGTGGAGACAAAATCGTTTTGTTAGACGGTATGGGTTCCGGTAGTGGAAGCGCCACTAACGGTTTATTATCTATGATTCCGGGGATGTTCGCCAATTTAATAGGCGGAAATAAGATGGATCCGAACTTGGTGGCGGCCTTGATGAACGGTCGTAACAACCAAGACGGTTTCGGCGGGGCTAACGGTTGGTGGTTGTGGATCATCGTCCTGTTCTGGTTATGGGGCGGCTGTGGCTTTGGCAATGGTTTTGGTAATGGTAATGAGTGTTGCGCTAATGGTCTTCCCGCTCAATTGAATAACGACTATGGTCGTGAGTTGTTGATGCAGGCCATCCAAGGTAATAGAAGCGCTATCGAGCAGATCGCTAACGCCTTGAACTGTACTACCACTCAATTGCAAAGCGCTATCTGTAACGTACAAGGCGCTATCGATAAGGTAGCTGGTCAGGTAGGTATGACCTCTCAGGCTGTTATTAACGCCGTACAGCAACAAGGTTGTGAGATCGGTAATCAAATTAGCTCTTGCTGCTGCAATTTGAGTTCTTTGATCAACCAAAGCACTTGCCAGACTCAGCAGATGATCAACAATCAAGGTTATGAGAATCGTCTTGAGACATTGAATCAGACTAACACGTTACAAAACACTATTAATCAAGGATTGACGAACAATCGTGAGCAAGCCACGAGTCGGTTCAATATCTTGAGCGCTAAGATTGATGCTCAAACAACCTTGATTAATGATAAATTCTGTCAATTGGAAATGCGTGAGATGCAGAATACGATCAATCAGTTGCGTGATGAAAGGTCGGCTTACCAAGCCTCCGCGTTGACTCAGCAACAGACTCAGAATTTGATCAACCAGTTGAGACCTACCCCTGTGCCGGCTTATCCTTCATGCTCTCCTTACCAGACTTATGGATGGGGTCAAGCATTTTATGGAGGTAATTACGGATGTGGGTGCAACAATGGATGCTGCAACAACGGAAACGCCGCTATTTAACTCTATAAAGGAAGGAGGCTATTATGGCTTGTGTTTCTAAAATAGGGTCTCTTTATGAGTTGGTCACGAAGAACGTGGTAGTGACTACTACCAACACCATCTTCGGTATCAACCCAAGGATATGGCTGTCCTTGCCATGCGAGGGCCTTCTGCTGCTGAAAATCCGGCAGGTGGTTCCGATAACAGGCGAGACATTGCCAGTACAGATAGCTATTCCAGCGAACAGCACCGTATCCACGGTAGGTGATGACACATGCTGCCCGGTAACCGGCGTGGCTGTGGTGAATCCGATCAACGTGGCTGTGACCGGAGCGGCTATGGTTAACAACACCGAACGCCTTGTTTATTTCAACAAGGTAAGGGGTGTATTGAGGCTCATGGATTGCTGTGTGCCTACAACTTCCGCCTCGGCGTCGGAGACGACTGTTGATGAGGAATAGGTTAGATTGGATGTCTAATGGGAGGGTATTCCCTCCCGCTTAAAAATCGAGATATGTTTAGAGACTTAAAGAAAGGATTTCAAGTATATACGCTGGATACGTCCGATGTTCCGGTGTTCAGGATGGGGAATGTGGTTAACGTGTCCGAGCCTAGGTTCCAGCAACCCCAGATGGGTCAGATGGGGCAATATCAGCAACTACAGGATAGGGTGATAGACCTTACCGTGGAGATAAACGGGTCTTCCATGACCTATGTCGTACCGGAGAGCAGGGATGTCGCTATGTCCAATAACATAACTTTGGCCTGCTCGGTCGATCCGATCATGAACCAGCTTAACGCCGCTAAGAGAACCAGCTCCGATATTCTCGATAGTATCGATAAGCATAGGAGGACACTAGAGGCTTGTGATTCGATCCTTGAGGAAATCAATCCGGCTTTTAAGCAGACTAAGGATCAAGACCGGAAGATCAAGAATCTTGAGGAGAAAGTCGATAGGATGGGATCCTCTTTCGATGAGCTAAAAGAGTTGTTAATTAAAAAATTAGGTTAAGATGAGAGTTATAGATTTAGGCGGCGGTCACGAAGAGGACTACAATGACGAGATCTACGATCGTAGAGGCGGCCGTGGACGTAGCAGACGTTCGGATGGGACTTACATGGGTTATGGTGGTGGAATATACGACCACTATGGCAAGGAGCATGACGGCAGAATGGATGAGCTAGAACGCCGTGAGCGTGATCTTGAAAGACGCGAGAGGGAGCTGGAACGTGACGAGCGTGAGCTTGAGAAACGCGAGAGACTCCATGAACGTGAGGACGAGATGTATCGCAGGGGATGGTTCGGTGAGCGTGGCATCCGTGACGAGTTCGATGGTACCGAGCCGTATATGCGCAGGGGACGCAGGAGTCGTTACTACTGAGGAGCAGACGCCGATGACCCGGATTATAAGCGGTATATAGACACCCATGGATATCACTTTTCCAAGGAGCTGGCTAGGGAAGCCGCTGACAAGATGCTTAACGCCGACGGGTCCAAGAGAAGATGGACGATGGAGGACGCTAAGCAGATGTTCGATAAATGCGGGGCCAAGAAACCTGATAACGCCACTTGGGGAGATATCCAATACCTGTTCGCTATGTTCTATAGCGACTACTTTCCTAAGGTATTGGATTGCGACCAGAAAATAGTCAAGGCTGTCTTGGCTTATCTGGAAGACCCTGACGCCCCGGAAGGGACGGCGTTCGTAAGGTATCTGGCGGTGCGGTGCTTCGTCGGTGACACAATCAAATGGAGTGATATGATTTAGTTTGATACAACGTTGGAGAACCCTGTCGGCAATAGAATACCGATAGGGTTTCTTTTTGATCGTAGCCTTATTATGATTACATTTGTTCGAGGTAGATCTTTTTGTCATGGTAGGGTGGGCGGGAATGAAAAAAAGGCATCCTCACGGACACCCTTTCCCTTTGGTTGAAAATCACTTAAAACATTATGAGTTACTACACCGCAAATATAGATAATTAAATACAAACTGCAATGGGTAAGGGGTATTATTGGATAGAGCCAGTGGATCAGACGTTAAATGATTTCCAATTTTATAAGGCACGTATCGTAGGCGATCCTGAATATGACGAGAAACATCATCGTGTTATATTGAGGACTGATAAGTATTTCCCTGTCGGAAGTATCTTCCATGTCTTAAAAGACCCAGAGATGTTTGTTATAGAGAGGAAGTTTAAGACATGGGGGAATAAGTATGTCGTTAAGCCTTGTGAGGGTGAATGGGAATGGGATTCTGTCCAGAAACTTAAAGACAAGGCTATTATATTCCGTAGCGGATTCCTGCACGGGGACGGCAGTTTCTGACACTTACCCGTATCTCCCCCTCCCCTCGATTTCTTGGTATTTATGTATATAACTATATTTGAGCAAAAAATAAGTGTAATATGGCAGATTTTCAAGGTAAATACAATGGTGATCAGATAGAGCAGCTTTTGGATAAGGCTAATGATATTGATCTTACCAAATATGCTCTTAAGACGGATAATGCCCCTACCGCCACGAAATTACAGGCGGCTAGGACCATAGCGCTGTCCGGGGCTGTTACCGGTAGTGTCTCATCGGACTTCGGAGGCAACGTAACTATCTCCACGACATTGGCCAATTTTGATGCCTCTAAGATCGCATCCGGAACCATCAGCATAGATAGGTTACCTAAGGCGGCTTTGGAGAGATTGGTCGTGGTAGCTGATGATACGGCTAGATTCGCCCTTACCACCGCTACGGCTCAAAGCGGTGATACGGTAAAGGTCACGTCTACAGGTAAGATGTATCTGATAAAAGACGAGTCTAAATTGAACAGTGAGGATGGGTATGAGCCTTACACGGCCAGTCAGGCTTCCTCCGTGCCTTGGTCCGGGGTTACGGGCAAACCAAGTACCTTCACCCCTCCCACGTCCTCCGCTACCGTTCTTGGCGGTATTAAGGTAGGATATACGACTTCCGGGAAGAACTATAAGGTACAGCTGGATTCGTCCGGCAACGCTTACGTTAACGTTCCGTGGACGGATAATAACACAACGTATAATGAAGCCAC
>ULSN01030164.1_pt1 | contig 23690 bp, 26 predicted proteins | sample 1956771 | NCBI WGS metagenome assembly ULSN01 (sample SAMEA4835709, study PRJEB28245) | human gut metagenome | biome: gut microbiome; material: fecal sample | place: Denmark | collected 2008
AAACGAAGATTGCCGGAAGGTGTAGTTTCGGATGTAATCGGATGCTTTACGGTTTATAAAAGTTCTAAGGAGTACCCCGAAGAACTTAGAAAACTCATCGTTGAGAATCCCGAAGACGGTACACGATACATCTTTCTGACGAATAATCTTAATGCATCTGCGGAGTTAATATCATCGCTTTATCGAAACAGATGGAGTGTTGAACTGTTCTTCAAATGGATAAAACAACACCTCAGGATTAAGAAGTTTTGGGGAACATCGGAAAACGCTGTACGCATACAAATCTATTGTGCGATAATCACTTACTGCCTAGTAGCAATAGTCCAACACGATATGAAATTAGAACGCAGCATCTATGAAGTTCTCCAAATCCTCGGAATTTCTCTAACCGACAAAACACATCTTTGTGACTTGTTTGACAAATCGAATTTCAAAAATATCAAAGACCGATATGATTCAAGTGAACCGAATTTATTTAATTTTTAACCTTGTCCATTTTTAGTGGACAGTAGTGAGAATAGTTGTAGAATATGCACTATTTTTGTTTGATTATGGTTGCAAATAAATTAGAAATATGGGAATACCATTTGATGATATACGAAAGTGACAGCTGGAGAGTGAAATAGAAATCTCGACGGACGAATGTTATTTGATGTTAGCTTAATATGTCGACAAAATGTGGAAAAGCATGGGCGTTCTCCCGAAATTGTTGAAGATATCCGTAAGGGTGTAGTGGTGGTTGGTGGTTATGGTATCCTATTATCAGGATGTGGTGGCTGATTTCGGTATCTGGCGCTCGTATGTGCAGTTCTGCCGCAAGGAATATGGAAAGCCGTTGTCTTCTTACGACGAGGCGGAAAGAAAATAGCAACCACATAACTAAATGTTTTGCCGTACGATTGCAACATTCTTTATTGGAATGTTTATTGGTTTCTCGTATTCTCCGTATACCTTCTTTTTGACATTTTCTTTCTTTTTTCTGAACATTTCATATCCTATATGCCTTCACAACTGTTTATCTCCTTTTTTGATGGCCTTTCAGACTTTCGCATCAGGTGGATTGTTCTCAACGGTAAATATGGGATTGGGATACTAAATGTTTTTTTATATGACAGTGAACTTTGGCGAGGTTCTGAATATAGAGTAGAGAAATGGATAACCGAAAGGGTGAAAATCCACACACAACCTTGATTTCTTTTGTTTAAACTACTTAGAACATAATTCCAGATGTGATTTAGACCCGAAGAACTACTCCATAAGCAAAACTTTACTATATGGTATCAGTTGAATTGCATTTTCGTCATGAACCTTCATCATTCTGGATTCAGATAATTTGAAATTATTTATAAATTTGCGCTATGGCAGAAAAATATTCAAACGAACATTTTCCCTTTGAAGTAACAGAAACACTATCCATTCCGCCTAAAACAGTATTATTGGAGGAGGGTAAGGTCGCGGATAGGATATACCTTATCCGTAAGGGTTGCATGAGACTGTTTTTCTACAATGAGGGAAAGGATATAACCTTTCAGTTTTTCTTTGAGGGTGATTTCGTAGCTTCATTTGACAGTCTGCACAAGGGTATACCGAGCCTGTTCTCACTGGAAAGCATCGAACCGTCCGAAGTACTTATTATAAAGAAAGAAGACTTCGACAAGAAGATAGAAAGCGATCCTTCATTGAGAATATTATATGAAGAGAAAATTATAGAGCGGTTCAGCTTCTATCAACATCTATTCCTGTCCCATATCAAGAATACGCCACAGCAGAGGTACGAAGAACTGTTGAAGGAATATCCCAACATCATCCAGAGGGTCCCTCAACATTTCATAGCTTCCTATCTTGGCATTACTCCCGTTTCGCTGTCCCGCATTAGGAACCGTCGCTAATCTCCATTTCTTTACAATTGTTATCGTCCGTTTCCGACAAAGTAGTAACCTTTGCACTATTGAATTTGGAAATGCATGAAAAGAATTTTTGTAATTGACTGGATTTTAATCGTTGTATTCATCGTGTCTGCCATTTCAGGATTTGGTCTGCATGTAGCTGGACATGGGAACAGCCACGAAATATGGCATAATTGGGCTGTGTTTCATGTTGTGGGCAGTGTATTGTTCCTTGTAGCCATAATATTTCACGTAACTACCCACTGGGGTTGGTATAAGGGAATCATAAAAAAGGGAATAGGTAGAAAAAGTAAAATTACAGCTGTCCTGTCTGTGATATTTTTAATGCTATTCGTTACAGGCATCGTATTGCTTGGCGTAACCGGAGCAAATTCTACACTTGGATTATGGCATTATAAAATTGGCATCATAACGACTGTTATGGCTGTAGGACATATTATAAAGCGGTTGCCAGTTTTGTGTAAACCTTTGAAAAAATGATGTAAGTTGCCTTGAGAATTTGAAATATGGTTTTATTACAACGGTCTGTTCTCCATTCATTGCACATGTGGAAGGGTATTGTCCCTGTATTGGCTTGGTGTTAAGCCTGTAATTGCCTTGAACTGAGTGCTGAAATAAGAAAACGTATTGAACCCCGACTGATAGGAGATCTCTGTTATGGTCAGATTTGTATTGCGCAGCAGTTCACATGCTTTTTCTACCCGCAGGCGGTTGATAAATCCGGTAATAGTATATCCGCTTGCCTTCTTGAAGGACCTGCATAAGGCCGATGCATTCTGATTGGCATATCCTGCAATTTCTGCAAGAGAGCAGTCTTCCCGGAAATGTGTATATATGAACCTAAATGTCCGTTCAACAGATGTCTCATAGGTAGCTTTTCCTTGAGTATTTATAATCTGTTCGGATTTCATGCTCAAGTATTCCACTTTGCTGCTTTTGCTTAGAAGATACAGAAGTTTGAATAGATGACTGATCTGCATAAATCCCTTCTCTTTATGAATTTTATAGGATAGAGAGATGATTTTCTTGCTCAGTTCTGAAGATTGGAACAGGTACCCGAACGTGCTGTTTTGGATGAAAATCCTGTCCTTGTGCATTTCAGGGATATGATCAATCTCTCTTGTAAGAATCCTGTCGGGAATATGTATAATGGTTGCTTTTATATCTTCGGTATGTCCGATGAGCATGTGCGGAAGATTGCTGTGCAGCATGATTACTGAAGGCGGGGCTATTTCTTTTATCATGTAATTTACCATTACTTTCATACTTCCCTGTTGGATTACAATGATTTCAAAATGCTTGTGGTAATGATAACTACCCAAAGAAAGATTTCTGATATTCTTATTCGTTAGTATATGTATATCTGCAATATGGAGCAAACTGTCCTCTGTATGATCATTGACTGCGTATTTTCTCATTATGCAAATTCTATTAAGATATCTGCAAATATAGTGAATATATATGGGTTTGTAATGCACTATATTTGCAGTTGTAATTAAATAAAAGAAAAATGTTGAAAATGAACAAAGAATCATCTGGCAAAGAGAAAAACGTATCACGCGAAAAACAGATATATAAAGTCACTTTTATAGGAAGTGTTGTTAATTTCCTGCTTCTTATATTCAAGTTTGCAGCAGGGATTGTCGGGAATAGTGCTGCAATGATTGCAGATGCAGTGCATTCATTGTCTGATTTCATTACGGATATAATAGTAGTCCTCTGTGTTCATTTGTCGGGGAAGCCACAGGATAAGGAACATGATTATGGACATGGAAAGTACGAGACTATGGCTACTGTCATTGTGGGAACAGTTCTGCTTCTGGTCGGTCTGGGAATAATGAAGACCGGTGCTGTATCAATATGGAGGTTCCTGCATGGTGAAATTCTCCCTGAACCGGGGATGCTCGCATTAATTGCCGCACTGGTATCTATTGTGCTTAAGGAAATATTGTTCCGCTATACGGCTGTGGAGGGCAGGAAACTGGCATCTGAAGCCATGATTGCCAATGCATGGCATCATCGCAGTGATGCTTTTTCTTCTATCGGTACTGCGGTAGGAATCGGCGGTGCCATACTGCTTGGAGAAAACTGGCGCGTTCTGGACCCTATTGCTGCTGTTATTGTCAGTATATTAATCATACATGTTTCAATCAAATTGATTGTTCCTGGATTGGAAGAACTTATGGAAAAATCATTGCCGGAAAAGGAAGAAAAGAAGATATTGGAAATAATATTGTCTTTCCCGGAAGTAAGCGATCCGCATCACTTGCGAACCCGCCGTATAGGCAATTATTGTGCTATAGACGTACATGTCCGTATGGATAAGGATAAGCCATTGGGGGAGGTTCATGCTATAACAGAAGGTATTGAGTCCCGATTAAAGGGAGAACTGGGGGACAAGACGATAATCAATATACATGTAGAACCGCATTTATGATACAGTAGAAATGAAAAAGCTTGTCATAAGGTTGCCACGCAACATATTGGCAACAGGTATCACCAGCTTTTTTACAGACACTTCAACAAAAATGGTGTATAGTATTATGCCGTTATTTCTTTTGTCGCTTGGAGCATCCAAAACAACCATCTCCTTGATTGAAGGAGTTGCTGAAAGCACGGCTTCTTTATTGAAAGCTATATCAGGTTATTGGAGCGATAAAATAGGGTGTAACAAACCATTTATGTTACTGGGCTATGGGGTTACGGCCTTAGTAACCCCCCTCTATGCGTTTATCTGGCTTCCTATGCAGGTATTGGTAGTGCGGTTTGTTGAACGTGTGGGAAAAGGAGTCCGTACAGCTCCTCGTGATAGTCTGATAAGCGCATCCATTCCCAAAGGTGAAACTGGCAGAAGCTTCGGTTTCCAAAAGGCGATGGACAACAGTGGAGCAATCATCGGTCCGCTGTTGGCTTCTCTGTTCTTATTTTTCAGTCCGAAGAATTACAGTGCATTGTTCCTTATAGCAACTATCCCTGCAATATTTGGGGTATTGGCTATCTTGTTCGGCATCAAGGAGAAAAAATCGCTTGACCATAAATCTGGCGGTTATCAATCTTTACGCAGACTGCCCAAGCGATTCTATTTGTTTCTGTTGGTCGTGTTCCTGTTTTCTTTGGGAAACTCATCAGATGCTTTACTGCTGATAAAGACAGCTGAAACAGGAATAAATGAAGCCTATATACCATTTGTGTACATGATTTTCAATACAACGGCTGTACTGCTTGCCATACCGATAGGAAAATTATCTGACAGAATAGGCAGGGAAAAACTGATAATCGCCGGATTTTTCGTGTACGCTGTCACTTATTTTCTGTTTGGGAAATATTGCAATATTTCATTATATGTCTGTCTGTTTGTCTTGTATGGTATTTATGGTACACTGACAGATGTGAGCCAAAAGTCATTTATTTCCGATCTGGTGGACAAGGATATGAAAGGCACCGGATATGGGCTGTATCATGCGGTGCTTGGACTAACTTTACTTCCTGCAAGTATCATCGGAGGCTGGTTGTATGACCATGTAAATTCCAGCGTTCCTTTCTATTTCGGTTCAGTGATGGCTTTTATTGCTTCAGTTTTGATGCTGTTTGTCTTTGGTATAAAGCCGAAAAAACATGAATTATCTTCATTGAATTGATATAGTGTGGGATTCAGTTCCCTTTATAACTCATGAAATTACTTTGACAAGTATTTGCAAATTATCGACTCTCTATATATATTTAAGTTCACAAAAAAGTTAAGGATATGGAAATAACACTTGATGATATACGTAAGTGGCAGCCGGAGAGCGAAATAGAAAACTCGACGGACGAGTATTATTTGATGTTGGCTCAATATGTCGACAAAATGTGGAAAAGCATGGGCGTTTTTCCCGAAATTGGTGAAGATATCCGAAAGGGTGTAGTGATGGCTATGGTATCCTATTATCAGGATGTGGTGGCTGATTTCGGTATATGGCGCTCGTTTGTGCAGTTCTGCCGTAAGGAATATGGGAAGCCGTTGCCTTTCTACGACGAGCCGGAAAATTATGTGGATTCGGAATTGAACTTGGAAGATATACAGTTTATCATCTGGTACTCACTGGAATCTCAGTTGGGATTTCAAGGGCTGGTATCGCCTTACGACAGTGATTTGTTGAGACTGGCACGCCAGGTGTTCAAATTGTTCGACTATCTGTATGACGATGCTCCCACACCGGAAAAGTTCAAGGAATTTTCGGAGGTGGACTTGGACGACCGTGAGCAGGTGGCCGACATTTTCCGCCTGTCGGGATGGCTGTTCTGGAACAGCTATTTCCTTCGTCCGACAAGTAAATTCGCTTACGAACCCGAGGTTTCGGAAGAGGACGAACTGAGCATTGCCGAAACGCTGACCGACGAGAAGCGTCTGCGTACTACCTTTGAAAAGCCGACCGGCCCTCTGGCTCTTTATGTGGAGGAATGGATGCGGCTGATGATTGACAACCGCTTCCCGAAAGAAAAGGCGAAAGCGGCCACTCGTAACCATAAATATTTCGAGGCGTTGACCCGTGCCACGGGAGGAAAGAACATAGCTTTCTGTGACAGCTATGAGGCCCTTGAAAAATTCCTGAGCGAAAAGATGGGTTGGGGTGCCAGCGAAGGGGGACATTTGCCCCAAATGAAAGATTTCGGGGATTTTGTTCTTTTTGCCGATCCTGAAAAAGGACTGATGGTGGCGCACGACATTGCCGCCTTTATCCAGCATCCCGACAATCCGCTTTATGACAAAGAGGCAGCACGCCGCGAGGCCCACCGTCTGGTGATGGAACAGGGCGTTTGTCCGATTGACCTGTTGAAATATCTGTTTGCCCACGGCATGCTTCCCGATGCGGCATATCCAACGGGAGCCAACGGTTTGGCCCTGATGCAGTCCGACTGGGATTTCTTTGCCCGTCTGTATTTGCAGGATTATTACAGGGCGGATTAAACTTTTTATCTGCTTGTTTGTCATATCATTATATGACTAATGCATTTAAACAGATATGTTATGGACAACAGAAAATGGTATGTGTCGTCGGCTATCTTAGCGGTCGGCATTATGGTATTGGGATTTTTTATTAAAAGTGGTATCGCCGGTTTTACTGAAAATTCCCGTGTGGTGACAGTCAAAGGTCTTGCCGAAAAGGAAGTTAAGGCCGACAAGGTGATTTGGCCGATTGTGTTCAAGGAGCTGGGCAATGATTTGCCGTCGCTTTACAATACTGTCAATGCCAAGAACAAGGTGGTGGTCGATATGTTGACCGGAAAGGGCATCGAGATGTCGGAAATAACGACAAGTGTCGATGTGACGGATTTGCAGGCAGATTCCTATACGTCGGAGCGTTCGCCTTACCGCTATCGTATTTCTTCCATTGTGACTGTCAACACGAAGAAGGTGGACACGGTGCTGGAATTGCTGAAAGAGCAGACAACGCTCATTCAGAAAGGTGTGCCGGTGACGTTCAGCAATTACAGTTATCCGAGCATTCAGTTTGAATATACGGGTCTGAACGATATCAAGCCTGAAATGATAAAGGTGGCCACGCAGAATGCCCGCAAGGCGGCTGAGCAGTTTGCCATCGATTCGGAAAGCAAGCTTGGAAAAATCAAGACCGCCAATCAGGGGCAGTTTTCCATTTCTGACCGTGACCAGAATACGCCCTATATCAAGAATGTGCGTGTGGTAACAACGATACAGTATATGTTGGAGGACTGATATGGCTTTTAGCCCCAATCCGTCTGACGACGAATGACTGATTTGGGGTTTCAATATGAAAAATACAAGGCATGGCTTTTTGCTGTGCCTTTTCTATTTTCTAATTTTACCGGTAAAATTCATGAATATGGAAACAGAAAAGGAAAAGGCCGCTGCCGGCCTGCTTTATAACGCCAACTACGACAGCACCTTGCAGCAGGAAATGTATGAAACCCGTTGCCGGCTGTATACGTTCAACCAGCTTCCTCCTTGGGAATCGGGAAAAAGGGAGCAGGCGTTGAGGGAACTGATTCATGTCGGGGCAAATGCAACGGTGCTTTCGCCGTTTCATTGCGATTACGGTTACAATATTGAGATAGGCGATAATTTTTTCGCGAATGTGAATCTGGTGATTCTCGACGGTGCGAAGGTGAAAATCGGGAACAACGTGTTCATCGCTCCGAATGTGGGCATTTATACGGCCGGACATCCGTTTGATGTGGCACAGCGGAACAGCGGGTTGGAGTATGCCTACCCGATAACGATTGGCAACAATGTCTGGATTGGGGCCGGAGTTTCGATTCTGCCCGGTGTGACGATAGGCGACAATACCGTTGTGGGCGCAGGCAGCGTTGTCAACCGCAGTCTGCCGTCAGGAGTTCTGGCTGTAGGCAATCCCTGTCGGGTTATAAGAAGACTTTCAGACGAGGGAGAGTTGGCAAAGAAGGATCAGGAATAGGGGGAAATGCCGTTTTGTCGTTGCTCCATGGCCGGCAAACGGCTACTTGTGTTTGATGATACGTGGGAACAGTTTGCGGAAACGCACGATTTGTGTGGTGATTTTTCCGCCTGCAATCACCATGGTCACCGCCAGCAGAATGAGCAGAATGCCGAGGGCGATACGTCCGTTCATGGTTTCGTTGAAGAGCGCAACGCCGAAGAAAACGGCTGTGACAGGTTCGAGTGCTCCCAATATTGCCGTAGGTGTTGAGCCGATATATTGTGCGGCGGTTGTGGTGCATAGAAAAGAAATGGCCGTGGGGAAGAGGGCGAGTGCAAAGAGGTTGGCCCAATGCAGCCCATGGGACGGCAGTGTCAACTCCGTACAGAACCTCGTGCCGACGATAAAGACGAGCAATCCGAAGGTGACGACATAGAAAGTGAGCTTTACCGTGGCAACATTACGCAGCGTAGGGCGGTTGACTCCGACTATGTAGATGGCATACGAAAGAGCCGAGCCCATGACGAGTGCCATGCCGGTCATGCTGAGCGGTTCGCCTCCGTCATCGCTTTGGTAAAGAAGTGCGATGCCTATCAGTGCCAGCAGGGTGCAGAGTATGGTTTGCAGGGTGAGCTTTTCTTTGAAGCCTATCGCCATAATGAGGGCCACCATAATCGGGTAGACGAACAGAATGCTGGAAGCGATTCCGGCAGCCATGTAGTTGTAGCTGACAAACAGCATGAGTGATGAAAGTGCCGCCAGAATACCCATGACGGCAGTCATTCCGAGTTCTTTCCTGTGGATTCGGAAATTGCGCCCGCGGCTGACAGTCATGATGCCGAGAATGGGGATGGAAAGCAGGTAGCGGAAGAATAGTACGGAGTTGGGGTCCATCCCTTCCTGATAAAGGGGAAGAGTGAACAGCGGGTTCATTCCGTAGGTTGCTGCCGCAATGGCTCCAAGCATATAGCCTTTCGTTTTAGTACTCATAGTCGTCAGAGATAGAAAAATGAAAATTTCCTGCAAAGGTATAAAAATCTTTGCTGTCCGTGCTTGTGTCCTTCTACAAAAAAACGGGGCTGCTTCTGATTTGTCCAGATGCAGCCCCGCAGTTTCTTTCCTTTGGGTTGAATTGTTTTATTTCAGCTCTTTTGCGATAGCGTCGGCAATGCGTTGCATTTCTTCAGCCGGCAATGTCATTTTCGGCTTGTCGAAATACATGTCCTTTTCCTCGATGATTGGAATGAGGTGGATGTGTGCGTGCGGCACTTCCAAACCGATAACTGCCACACCGATGCGTTTGCATTCAATGGCTTTTTCCATTGCTTTTGCCACGCGGCGTGCAAAAAGGTTGAGCGATATGAAGTCCTCTTCCGAAAGATTGAAAATATAGTCGTTTTCCGTTTTCGGCACTACGAGAACGTGTCCTTTGTTTACCGGGTTGATGTCGAGAAAAGCAAAGTTCTTTTCGTCTTCGCCCACTTTATAGCAGGGAATCTCACCTGCAATGATTTTGCTGAAAATAGTAGCCATAATCGTATGTTGAATTAAATCTCGATTTTCACGATTTCAAAAGTCATCACTCCTTGCGGAACTTTGATTTCCACCACTTCACCGACTTTCTTTCCGAGCAGACCTTTTGCAATCGGTGTGCTGGAAGCAATTTTCCGTTCCTTGAGGTTGGCTTCGGAATCGGCAACGATGGTATATTTCATAGTGGCACCGTTCTTTGTGTTTTTGATAGTGACGGTGTTCATGATTTGCACTTCATTGGTGTTCAATTTGCCCTCGTCAATGATACGTGCGTTGGCGAGCATGTCCTTGAGTTGGGAAATCTTCATTTCGAGCATGCCTTGCGCTTCCTTGGCTGCGTCGTACTCTGAATTTTCAGAAAGGTCGCCCTTGTCGCGTGCTTCGGCGATAGCTGCAGATATTTTGGGTCGCTCTACGCTTTCAAGATATGCGATTTCTTTCATTTTCTTGTCGTACCCGTCTTTGGTCATATAAGTTATAGCCATAGTTGGAATAAAATTTTGGTTTTAAAAAGTTAGTAAAAAGAAAAAGAATCTCCATCACCGGATGATCGAGACCCCTCTTCGCTTTTTTGATTATGTTTCTATTGCAAAGATATGGATTATATTTCTGAAAAGCAAATAAAATGTTGAAAATTTGTGTTTTGCATAATTTAAGACAGCATTTGCAACAAATTGACTTAATTGTAGTTTTTAGTATGTATGATAACAATTAAACAAGCAACGGCTGACGATATGACGAAGGTACGTTCGGTGGCAGAAAAAGCCTTCCCTGCCACGTACTCCGACATCTTGTCGGAACGTCAGCTCGACTACATGATGGAATGGATGTATTCTGCCGAGAATCTTGCCCGGCAGTTGGAGGAAGGCCATATTTTTTATATTGCTTATGACGGTGACGGAGTTCCTGTCGGCTATGTTTCGATTCAGCCGGAAGGGGAGGATGTCTACCATTTGCAGAAACTGTATGTGTTGCCCGAACGGCAGGGTGAGGGAATCGGACGGCAGTTGTTTTCCACGGCCGTGTCCGAAGTGAGGCGGCTCTGTCCGGGAGCGCGTCTTATGCAGCTGAATGTCAACCGCCACAATAAGGCTTATGACTTCTACTGCCGCATGGGTATGCGGAAAGTGTCTGAAGGCGATTTTCCGATAGGCGAAGGCTTCTACATGAATGACTATATCATGGGATTGGACCTGTGATGTGTACTTTGTTTATGCCCTGTAAACGCTGGATAGAATGTATGAGTTTATAGGGCATATTTCGTATATCTGATACAATATAAGTAATTGTGTGTCAATGCCTATTTTGAAGTGCTTTTGTCTTGGACAATAAAGCTGCTGCAAAAATGTCATTCCCCTTGCGAAAGGGATAACATCAGTATTATGAATGAAGAAAATGCTATGACACAGACTAATGCTATCAAGAGCGCTTTTATCTCTTTCTTTTGGTCTTCTTTTGTTTGTCCGAAAATTTTCCTGCCGGCATAGGAGTCAATGGCATCTGCCAGCTCTTTTCCGTTGAAAGAGTAGTCGTTGAGTCTTATTTGGATTGTATCGCTGCCTTTTGTAATAACTATCAGATAACATGTGTGATAAGCATTAAGACCGGTGATTTGATAATAACATCGGTTGATATTCTGCCAAAGGATAGTCTTTTCCTCAAATGGAGTTATGCCGTTACGGTCTATTTGGAGAGGTGTGTCTTTTTTTCTCCGTTCGTTGAGTCCGTAATATGCCAGCACTATTGATACAATGATAAACAACATGCCGAAATTAGGCTCCAGTAATCCGCAAACGAACAAGATAGCCGCAAACAGTAAATAGTAGAATGAGCCTTTGCTGCTTGTGTGTAATATATATGGTTGGGAGGTATCGAATTGGTAATTAGTCATGGTTGCTATTGCAAATTTAAATTTGATGGCGTTATGCCGACAAAGATACTCAAATAAATGTTATCAAAAAACGATTGTTTGCTTTTGTTAAAGGAATTTTTTTGATGTTGAAATACGGGAAACATATTAACAATTTCAATATAAAAACAAGGCTTTTTCCGTAAATGTATTATCTTTGCATTAGACAAATAAAATGCTATGTCAGAAGTCAAGAAATCGGATAGTGTGGTAATCATTCCCACCTACAACGAAAAGGAAAATATTAGAGATATTATCGCTGCGGTGTTTGCATTGCCGCACCAGTTTGATATTCTGATTATCGACGACAATTCGCCCGACGGAACGGCGGCAATTGTCAAGGAACTCCAGAAGGAAAATCCCGGCCGGCTGCACTTGCTTGAACGCAAAGGCAAGCTGGGGTTGGGAACGGCCTACATCACGGGCTTCAAATGGAGTATCGAGCAAAGATATGATTTCATCATTGAGATGGATGCCGACTTCTCGCATCCACCCAAGAAGCTGATTGAATTGCGGGAAGCCTGTGTGAATGGGGCTGACCTTGCCATCGGTTCCCGTTACATCTCGGGTGTAAACGTGGTCAACTGGCCGATGGGGCGTGTGCTGATGTCCTATTATGCTTCGGCTTATGTCCGTTTGGTCACCGGACTGCCGGTTCGCGACACGACTGCCGGTTTTGTATGCTACCGCCGCCGAGTGCTGGAAGCGATGAATCTCGACAAAATACAGTTCAAGGGCTATGCGTTCCAGATTGAAATGAAGTTCACGGCCTACAAGATGGGCTTCAAGATTGTGGAAGTACCTATCGTGTTTGTCAACCGTGTACTGGGTACGAGCAAAATGAACTCCAGCATTTTCGGAGAGGCTGTTTTCGGCGTCATCAAGCTGAAAGTGGGCAGCTGGTTCAGAAAATATCCGAAGCCATAGCGTCAACAGTAACTAAGAATAAGCATTATTTATGTCAAGAAAAATTTTGTATAACGGCGAGCTGGTCAATGAAGGAAGTTCATGGACCGGCTACGTTGTTATTGATGGAAATACAATCGAAGAGGTGGGCAAAGGTGCGCCTACGGTGGAGTTGCTTGCCGGATGTGACGAACGTGTCGATGTCGACGGTGCCTGGATTTTTCCCGGTGTCATCGACGACCAGGTGCATTTCCGCGACCCCGGACTGACCTATAAGGCCGATATCGAGTCGGAATCGGCTGCGGCCGTTGCCGGCGGTGTGACATCGTACATGGACATGCCGAACACCAAGCCGCCTACAACGACTATCGACGCTTTGCAGGCCAAATGGCAGCGGGCGTCGGAAGTGTCGCTTGCCAATTACGGCTTCTTCATCGGCGCTACAAACGACAATCTGAACACGCTGCTCAGCATCGACTATACGTTTACCCCCGGCGTGAAACTCTTTTTGGGGGCTTCGACCGGAAATATGCTGGTGAACGATAAGAATGCCTTGAAGAATATCTTCTCGGAAGTTTCGGCTTTGATTGCCATCCATTCGGAGGACGAGATGCTGATACGCCGCAACCGTGAATACTATGTCAACAAGTTCGGCGAGGACCTTCCGATTCAGTTCCATCAGCTGATTCGCAGCACGGAGGTTTGCTACAAGTCGACGGCACGGGCCGTTGAAATGGCGCATAAGTACAATACGCGCCTGCATGTGCTTCACCTTTCTACGGCGCGCGAACTGGAACTTTTCAGCAACGAACCGCTGAACGAAAAGCGCATCACGGCTGAAGTGTGCGTCCACCATCTGTGGTTTACCGACGAAGATTATGAAAAATACGGCAACCTTATCAAATGGAACCCTGCCATCAAGAGTTGGGACGACCGTGCGGCCTTGCGCAACGGCCTGAATCAAGGCTATATCGACATCGTGGCTACCGACCACGCTCCGCACCTGCTGTCGGAAAAGCAGGGCAGCTGTCTGAAAGCCGCTTCCGGCGGACCGTTGGTGCAGCATTCGCTGCTGGCCATGCTGGAGATGGCGAAGCAGAATGTGTTTACCGTGGAGACGGTGGTGGAAAAGATGTGCCATGCGCCGGCCGATTTGTACCACATCAACCGCCGCGGCTATCTGCGTGCCGGATATTTTGCCGATTTGGTGGTGGTCGACCGTAATGTGCCGTACACCGTCCGTGCAGAAAACATTCTGTCGAAATGCGGATGGTCGCCGTTTGAAGGATATACGTTCCACAACGCCGTGCGCCAGACATACGTGAACGGAAATCTGGTTTACGACCAGGGTACGGTAATCCGCGGAACGATCGGGCGGCAGTTGAGATTTAATAATTAGAAACTATTCGAAATACAGAAAAATACAGTTTATGAAAACAGACAACATGACAGGTCTGACCGACCGCGAAGTCCTGGAAAGTAGGGAAAAGCATGGAATAAACATCCTGACACCCCCGGAAAAGGCTTCCGTGTGGTCGCAGTTCCTTGAAAAATTCAACGACCCACTGATAAAGATTCTGCTCGTAGCCCTGTGCCTTTCGGTGGGTATTGCCAGCTACGAGGCTTTCGGTCTTGGCGAAGGCGTGCAGGCCTTTTTTGAGCCGATAGGCATTTTGGTGGCCATTCTGCTGGCTACGGTCATCAGTTTCGCATTGGAACTGAATGCTAACAAGAAATTCGAGATGCTCAACCAGGTGAACGACGATATACCCGTAACCGTGATGCGCAACGGCAACATGACGCAGGTGCCGCGAAAGGACATTGTGGTGGGCGATATCGTCATGCTTGAAACCGGAAACGAAGTCCCGGCCGACGGTACGCTGCTCGAAACCTTTTCGCTGAGCATCAACGAAAGTACGCTGACGGGAGAGCCGGTTATCAAGAAAACCCATATTCCCGAAGAATTCAGCAAGGATGCCACTTACCCGTCGAACAAGGCCATGCGCGGCACTACGGTGACCGAAGGCCACGGCGTGATGCGCGTGGATGCGGTGGGCGATGCTACGGAATACGGAAAAGTATATGTGGCAGCGCAAATCGACAATGGGGTGAAGACTCCGCTTACGTTGCAGTTTGAACGCCTCGGACGGCTCGTTTCGTATGCGAGCTACACCATCGGTGCGCTGATTCTTATCGGCCGTATGCTGATCTACGACTATAGTGTGCCTTTCGATGCCATTCATTTTATCGACTATACGCTGACCACCATCATGCTTGCCGTGACGCTGGTGGTTGTGTCTGTTCCGGAAGGTTTGCCGATGAGCGTCACGCTGAGCCTTGCCTTGAGCATGCGCCGTATGCTTGCCACCAACAACCTTGTGCGCAAGATGCATGCCTGCGAGACAATGGGCGCCACGACGGTCATCTGTACGGACAAGACGGGTACGCTGACACAGAACCAGATGCGCATTTATCAGACGCAGTTCAGCGAGCTGGGCGAATCGCAGCTGCTCGGCGACGACACTACCGGCAAGATGATCGCCGAAGCCATAGCGGTCAATTCAACTGCCTTCCTCGACCATAGTGGCGAGAAAGCCACCGTGCTGGGCAATCCTACGGAGGGCGCGCTGCTCTTGTGGATGGACGAGCAGAAAATCGACTATATGCCGTTGCGCGAAGGGGCGAAGGTGGTGGAACAGCTGCCGTTCTCCACGATGCGCAAGTATATGGCGACGGTTGTCGACAGTCCGGTGCTGGACAAGCGTGTGCTGTACGTGAAGGGTGCGCCTGAAATTGTCATGGAAATGTGCCGTAATTTCAAGAACGGCGTGACGAAAGAAGCCCTGAAGGAGCAGTTGCTCGCCTATCAGCAGAAGGCCATGCGTACACTGGGATTCGCCTATCAGATAGTGGACGGCAAGGCGATTGCCGACGACAAGGTAGTGGCCGACAACCTGACATTTATGGGCATTGTGGCCATTTCCGACCCGGTTCGCGCCGATGTGCCTGCCGCCATCAAGGAAAGTTTGGATGCCGGCATAAAGATTAAGATTGTGACGGGCGACACGCCGGGAACGGCCAAGGAAATCGGCCGTCAGATTGGTTTGTGGAACGATGCCGTGGATACCGACGAGAATCATATTTCCGGTCCGGATTTCGCCGCACTCTCCGATGAGGATGCCGCCAAGGCCGCTTTGAAGATAAAAATCATGTCGCGTGCACGTCCAACCGACAAGTCGCGCCTTGTTTCCCTGCTTCAGCAGCAGGGTGAGGTCGTGGCCGTGACGGGCGACGGTACGAATGATGCCCCGGCATTGAACGCCGCGCAGGTCGGACTGTCGATGGGCGACGGTACGTCGGTTGCGAAGGAAGCAAGCGACATCACGATTATGGACAACTCGTTTGCGAGCATCACGCGCGCTGTGATGTGGGGACGTTCGCTCTATCAGAATATACAGCGGTTTATCCTCTTCCAGCTCACGGTGAACCTCGTGGCTTGTATGATAGTGCTGATTGGTGCGTTCACCGGTCAGGATTCGCCGCTGACCGTGACACAGATGCTGTGGGTGAACCTGATTATGGACACCTTTGCCGCTCTGTCGTTGGCTTCACTGCCGCCGAGCATGGAGGTGATGAAGAACAAGCCGCGCAAGATGACGGATTTCATCATCAACCGTCCGATGAAATGGTTTATCATCGGAGTGAGCATCGTGTTCGTGCTTGTGCTGTTCGGATTTCTACAGTATTTGAAATATAGCCCGGAAACGGAACTTTCGGCGTTCTCCATCCGTGAGTTTTTCGCCCATTATTTCACGTTCGATCCGGTGCATGCTTCCGTATCACCCTACGATTTGACGGTGTTCTTCACGTTCTTCGTGTTCCTCCAGTTCTGGAACCTGTTCAACGCCAAGTCGTTCGAAAGCGGACATTCCAGCTTCCAGATGATTCGCGAGAGCAAGGTGTTCTTCCTGACGATACTCGTTATTCTCGTCGGACAGGTGCTCATCGTCAGCTTTGGTGGCCAGATGTTCAGCGTCGTGCCTTTGAAATGGCAGGATTGGCTGATTCTGTTCGGAGCGTCGTCGTTAGTGCTGTGGATCGGAGAAATCGTGCATTTTATTCACCGTTGTACAAATAAATCAAAATAAGCGAATGGGACTGTTATACAATCACAAGAATAAAAACGACATGGTAGTCTTGAGCGAGGAATCGCTCGAAAACAACGAAGGGGAGCTCTACACGTTTGAACTGCTCCCCGACGACGAACAGGAAACGGAAAAGGAAACAGACGGAAAGGAGGATGCCGATGTCCGGTAAGCCGTATGTTCCTTTCAATATAGACAATAGCGAGAATTGCTTTAGCAACGATTCTCGCATTTTCTTTGATGAAGAACTGCATCAGTACACGCTCGACAACGGCACGTGTCTGATGCCGGTCAGCGCCGTGGTGAGCCATTTTTTCAAGCCGTTCGACTGCGAATACTGGTCGGCGCGAAAAGCCCGCGAACGGAATGTGGAGCCGGGACTCGTGAAGGAAGAATGGGACGTGAAGGGCCATGCGGCAAGCGAGGTGGGAACCCACATGCACGCACAGATCGAGAATTTCTTTCTGAAGCGCGAACAGGAAATGCGCTACGATTTTTCCTATCGGGGCGAATATTTGCAGGTCGATGAAGCGTACGACATCAGCTACGAAATGGAACTTTTCCACCGTTTTCTCGACAGTGTGACGCTGAATCCCTTCCGTGTGGAATGGCGGGTGTTCGACGAGGCGCAGGGCGTGGCAGGAACCATCGACCTTGTGTGCCGCAACGGTGAATGCTTCGACATCTACGACTGGAAGCGCAGTGCGAAGCTGCCCGACACGAACCGTTGGCAGCGGGGCTGGAAGGGACTCGAACACCTTGAGGATACGTCGTATAACCACTATTGCCTGCAGCAGAACCTGTACCGCTACATATTGGAACACAACTACGGACTGCGCATCGGGAATATGCACCTTGTGGCCTTGCATCCCGATTTGGTGAGCTTCAAGCTGATACGCGTGCCGCGTATGGATAAAGAGATAGAACACATGCTGATGCACCGGAATGATTGATTCATTTCGGTGTTCTTTTTTTGGTGTGACGTTGCTGAAAATTAGAGGGCCACTCTCAGCGTATAGTCGCCTACTTTTACAATGAAAATGCCGTGGGTGTTAAGGTTGAGTTCGAATGTGCCCGGCTCGACAACCGCCTGCGAAATGGTTTGTCCGAGAATAGTCAGCACGCGCACCGTAGTTTTCACGGGAGTTTTGATGACGAGTTTCCCTTTCGACGAATAAAGTTCAATGCCGTCGGTGTTTCGCGGATTGTTCAGGCTTCGCAACTGCTGTTCGGTAGTGGCCTGTCGCCATTCATAGCGACTTTGGGCTTCTGCCGGAACAGATGCCGCCGCGATAAACAGAATTGCAAATAAAAGCCATTTTTTCATATTTCCGTCAATAATTTATTCCTCCGATAGAGCCAGTCGTGACAATGCCCAATATCTTCTACAAAGATACGTGAAAGGTGAGAGGAGAGACAAACCGAAAACTTGTTTTCAAGTTTGGCTATCCCGAACCGCCCAATATCTTCTACAAAGATACGAGTATTTCAGCGAAATTGTTCACTTAATAGGGGATTTTTCGCAGGGTTGGCTGTTTGCAGTCAAATTGAGGCAATTTCTGTTTTTTCATATTAATGATTTTCGAATTTTATTATGGGATATTTTTCTGAAAAGAAAGGTTTCCTATTCCTTTTTTACCTTCAATAGTATTATGTTTTATATCTTTGTATGTTGGAAGATTTGAAAAACATAATGATATAAATAATGGGTAAAACAGTAACCACATATTTGATTGATGGAGATCCGAAAGGAACTCAATACGCATTCATCAGTAATAAGATTTGTCAGATGTTTATAATACCACGTTCTAATCTATCATATTTAAACACACAGGAGAAATTACAGAAGCCTGCTTTTTACATATTGTTAGGTGAGGATGAAACGACTAAGCCGCAGGCGTACATTGGTGAAACTGAGAATTTTCGTGAACGTGTTAAGGATCACGATAGTAAAAAATCATTTTGGCAAAAAGCATTGATATTCGTTTCTAAGGATGCAGATATGACCAAAGCAGATGTTCAATATTTGGAACATAAAGCTATCGCAGAGGCCAAAAAAGCAAATACATTTGTATTGAGTGATAATAAGCAAACTCCTAAAGCTCCGAATTTACCTGAATATCAACGGGATTCTATGGATGAGTTTTTTGAGGATGTTAAGTTTTTAGCGTCATTTATTGGTTGCAATATTTTTGAGGTTTCACAGCCAAAGACCGAGCATCTTTTTTATACTAAAGGTCGAGGTTGTAATGCTTTTGGCTTCTATAATTCTAATGGGTTTACAGTCTTAAAAGATAGTATAGTTGCAAATAATTGTGCACCATCTTTGAAATGGAATGAAAAGAGGGATAAATTGGTTAAAGAATATGCGACCTTTGAAAATGGTGTATGGAAAATGAATTCGGATAAAACATTCTCAAGTCCGAGCACAGCGGCAGACTTTTGTATAGGAAGCAGTAATAATGGTTGGTTAGTTTGGAAGGATAAGGACGGAAATACATTGGATTCTGTCTACAGAAAGCAGTTGGAATAAATAAGTGTTAGATGAATGCTATCAATAGAATCGTTGTGATTGGCAATGGGTTTGATTTAGCTCATAAGCTGCCGACTAAATATATATTTAGAGGCAGATGGGGGTAGAATGGTGAAAAAACAATTGCATGTTATTTTTTGCTTTGAATAATATGCAGTTGCTTTTCGAAAATTTCCACAGCTGTCTTTTTGTCCAATCCCGCTTTTTCGGCCACTGCAAAAAGATCTTCCTTTGTCGGCACGATGCTGTCATTGATAGACGTGGTGTGAAAGCCGTTGATGCCGTCGCTTGGCAGCAAGTCATAAGCCGGGGCAAAGTGCCAATCCTTGTCACGATAAATGAATGCAAAGTTTTTGGCGTGGTCGTCTTTGTTTTCAATTAGGAAGTTGAACACCATCAGGCGATATACTTTCCAAAGTTCAGCTGCGTTGTGCGTCAGCATGGCGCAGACTTGGAAGATATGTGTGTAGTCGATAGTTGGTAAACGATAGTCTGCACCGATAAGGCCGGCCATGCTGACCACATGCAGTTTGCCATTGGGTGTTCGGTCGAATCGCTCTACTCCGAAATATTTATTTTCGAAAAGTCGGGTGGCAGGCATTTCAATACCACATTCTTTGGCAAGAAGCGAGTAGCGGTATTCGTCTATGCCAATACTTTGCGGATCTCGTTTGGCACGGAACTTTACCAACCATTCCTTGCAGTCGTAGCGGACGAAGATTTTAGGTCGTGCACCTCCCGGCGAACCTCCCCGGTCCTGAAACTCCACAATGCCTTCACCCGTATAGTCGTCGCTGTCTAAAATACGTTCGGCTTCCAATGCCAATTTTTCAAAATCGGCGTAATCTTGTTTCGTCGTGACACTGTTGTCGGGACGGAACTCCAATGCTCCGCGCCCGGTTGAACCTACCAATGCAAGACGGTCCAATAGAGTTAAAGTCCGTGGATTTATACCCTTTTGTTGTAAGTATCTGTCCAAAATAAGCAATCCCCATCCGTCAGGCAGACAGTCGTCGAAAACGCCGAATCCTCCTTCAAATGGAGTTGCCTTGGCGATGAAAACGCCACTACGCAAAGGCAGTTCAAAGGGCGAAATGGAAAATCCGCCACTGAGCCATTCGGCCGAGTATTCGAAGGCACACAATCCCTCTTTTGTCAGGGCCAGTCGCCCGACCAGTTTATCGGCATAGAGTACTTCCAACTGCTTGATACTATTCATTTCTTTTTCCTCGTTTACGGGTAATATTTTGTTCGTTCAATACGTCGTCTAACGATTGATATTGCTTTTGAGCGAAGAGGGCATCAAAATCGGACAGCGCATTCAGGGCGAATCCAATTTGAAGTAATCCTTTCAATGAAATTTCCCCGGTTTGCTCAAATCGGCGATATGTGGCAAATTTGAGTCCGGCCCGGGTGGCCATGCCTTCTTGGGTAAGGTTTAGTTCCAGTCTCCGCGCTTTTACTCGTGCCGCAATCTGCTGTGCGGCATTTTGGGGTGTTTGTATATTAAATGCTAATATATTATTCATAATAGCCTGTTTTGCGTATGAACGAATAATATTTTATTCTTTACAAATATAGCAATATTTCTCAATAAAACATAATCATGGCTGTGTTTTTTCAGTTTGAATTTTGAAAAATTGGGGAGCGGTGGAGATGCGAAACATCGGTTTCCGAAACGGCGGTTTCGGAAATGCAAGAAGGGTGAAAAACGAGGGATTTCAGGCTAAAACGGATATTTTCGTTTGGGATTTTTGGGGAACCAGCCGCGGCGGACGCGTTTCTGCTGTTCGAAGATTTCACCGATGCCCCACAGGGAGGAGAAGCCGGTTACGCCGAGAATGACGGACCAGAAAAGGTCGTCGATTTTCCACGACAGAAAGCAGCACACAAGGCCGACAATCAGAAATGCCCACCAGATGCGTACGCCGAAATAGTATTCGCCTTTGATGACGAGCGGATGGAACACGCCGATGATGAGAAAGGTGCAGAGTCCGATGAGGAGTCCGGCCATGTGGTATGTCGCAAGAAAATCTATCATAATGCTATCAGATAAGGGTTGACGAATCCTTTGTAGAGCAGTTGTGCCAGAATGTAAAGGATTACGATGTTATATAAATAACGGTTGTTGAGGTGGATTGTTCGCTGATTGCGCAACAATGTGTAGAGGGAAACAGCAATGGACATTAACAGGAGGATGCTCCAGACGGACCAGTGGGAGAACGGCGGCATGCGGTAGCCGAACATTTCGAAGCTGACTCCGAAATGGAGCGCCACGAACATTCCGGCAAAAATGGTTATCAAAAGGCCGAAGAGGTTGCCGGTAATCCGCCAGGATATGGTGTGGTTGTGAATTTGTGACAGAAGGAAACTGCTGATGACCGACATGTTGAAGAATACGGCTACAAGCAGCATGACGAGCGACAGGCGGTTGAAGGCCAGGAACGTGGGAATGGCAAGCAGAAACAGGATGACGCCAAACTGACGGAAGAAGTTGAGCGACAGGAACTGCTGTCGAATCCACGAAGGGTTGACCGTGATCCAAAACAGTCCGATGATAATAGGAATGGACCAGGGGAAAATGGAAAATACAATGTGGCGGATAAATGTTTCCAGCTTGGAATATTCGGATAGGCTTTCCGTCACTTGCTCCACGCCGAGAATGTCGGTGGCAATGGCGGTGTCGTTGGTGATGAACACAATCATGACATAGGCTGCCATAACGCCTAAGGCAATGTAGACCGTGAGCCGCAGGTAGGCCCCGATTTTCCGCGACTGTTGCATGAGCAGCAATATGATGCCCATAATCCATACGGCTATCGGACCGAGTATGCCCATGAATATGGAGGTGAACAGGGTGGTGATAACCAGCAGGTAGGTCTTGTTGATGCTGGGCGCTTTTGTCCAGTGGTAGACGGTGGAAAGCGAGAAGATGAAGGGCAGGGCAATGAGCGACACCGTGCTGGCACGATAGGCAAGCGAGCTGACCAGATAGCTGGATATGAACAGCAGGGCAGCCAGAAACGAATGGCTCAGCTTGTCGTGCTTGTCGCAGAACTGATAGAGTCCGAGGGTCAGCAGCAGAATGATGACTGCCGACGGAAGGCGTACGGCGAGTGTGTCGGAAATGTCGAGATTGTTGCGGCAAACGGAAACGATGTAGGCGTAGAAATTGGAGAGAAAATCTTCGTCGGTGTTGGAAAACACGCTGCCAATGCCGAGTTTGGCGAATTTTGCCGACAGCGTGGAAAGCACCATTTCGTCGGGTTGGAGCGGAACGCGCCCCAATGGCGGAAAAATGATGATTACTGCCGTGACCAGCAGCAAAATAAACAACGAATCTTTTGCCTTGAATTTTGCCATATTCGCGTTATTTAAAGGTCACGAAGCGATTGTAACAGTAGTTGGAGACGGTATAGACCACCATGCTGATACACATGACGATGTTTTCGCCGGGATTCTTCATCGGAAGCCACGACAATTCGAAGTTCTGAATGGCGGTGTGGCTGAGAAGATACCAGCTTACGAGCAGCTGAATCCCGAAGCAGACAAGGAATCCTACGGCAAACAGGGCCGCTTCCTTCACTATGTTCTTGTTGGTCTTGAATACCCATTGGCGGTTCCACACAAAGCTGTTGATTACACCGAGAACATAACCGGTGATGTTGGCAATGGTGTAGGACAGGCCCAGAATAGTGTTGAACAGATAGAACACGACGAGCGTGATGAGCGTGTTGCCGACACCGATGATGCCGTATTTCAGAAGCTGTATGGTGGTTTTTTTTGCTTGATTGTTCATTGTTGTGGGTTTTTAGTTTTCGTTGTTGCGGAGTACAGGTATCGACCAGTTGTATTTCACCGAAAGCAGGCGGATGGCGATGACGGCAATGGCGCACGAAATCTGCTGTACGGAGCCGGAAAATCCGGCAAGCATGGTGAGCCAATAGACAACGCCGCCGGCGATGCACGCCGTTCCGTAGACGTCCTTACGGAAAATCAGCGGTTCTTCGTTGATGAGAATGTCGCGAATCACGCCCCCGAGGGCACCGGTGATGGTTCCCATGAAGATGGCCACCCACATGGGGTAGTCGAACATGAGGGTTTTTTGTATGCCGATGACGACAAACAGTCCGAGGCCGATAGTATCGAAGAAAAAGAACGTGCTGTTGAGTCTGACGAGCTGCTTGCGGAAGAGAATGACGTAGAGCAGCGATATGCCTGTTACGGCGAGATACCAGCCGTTGACCATCCAGAAGGGTGTCGTGTCGAGGAGAATGTCGCGCAGCGTGCCGCCGCCGATGGCCGTTACGAGGCCGACGACATAGGCTCCGAACCAGTCGA
>ULSN01037124.1_pt1 | contig 23681 bp, 21 predicted proteins | sample 1956771 | NCBI WGS metagenome assembly ULSN01 (sample SAMEA4835709, study PRJEB28245) | human gut metagenome | biome: gut microbiome; material: fecal sample | place: Denmark | collected 2008
GCAATCCAGTAAACGTAGTCAACCTCTGACGATGGACGATCAGTTGATATACAGCACTCTTTTCAATGTCATAGAGTTTCTCGGCACGTTCGCGTTTGCCATATCCGGCATACGCCATGCAGCCGCCAAGCATTTCGACTGGTTCGGAGGATTCGTGTGTGGTGTGGCTGTCGCCATAGGCGGAGGCACCATACGCGACGTCATGCTCGGTGTCACTCCGTTCTGGATGACATCATCGGTCTATCTTGTGTGTACGGTCATGGCGCAGATGTTTGTGATAGTGTTCGCGCGCTATCTCAAGCGTCTCGACAACGCATGGTTCTTATTCGACACTCTCGGTCTGGCTCTTTTCACCATTGCCGGACTCCAGAAGACCATCGATTGCGGTCACCCGTTCTGGGTCGCCATAATAATGGGATGCATCACGGGGTCTGCCGGAGGCGTGATACGCGATGTGCTGCTCAACAATGTGCCGGTAATCTTTCAGAAAGAGATTTACGCCATGGCAAGTGTAGTGGGGGGACTCGCCTATTGGGGCTTTGTTACAGCCGGGCTTAATGTAAGCATGGCAGTCGTATTGTCATTCCTGATAATATGTGCGATAAGGCTCCTTGCCGTGAAATATCACATATCCTTGCCCATATTGAAGGGGGAAGAGTAGGCGAAATATGCTTTTTCTGATGTTTTTTGAAGAAAAAACAAAAAAATAGCGGAAAAAGTTTGGCGGAAACAAAAAATATGTATACCTTTGCAACCGCAAACAAGAAACAAGGCTCCGTAGCTCAACTGAATAGAGCATCTGACTACGGATCAGAAGGTTACAGGTTTGAATCCTGTCGGAGTCACGAAGAAAGGCTGTTCCCAACAAAAAGGAGCAGCCTTTCTTCGTTTGCATACCCATGACTCTCGCCCTGCTTGTCCGGTTTGTAGAAATAGTGTGCGTCCGGTCTGACGGATTTGAGCACATGAATACGGACCATGATAATTCGGAAGCAGTACAGATTGATGGCTGCAACATCAGGTATTCCGCCGTGTGGCAGAATTCTTGCGGTTGTTGAGACGGTAGGCATAGGGCATACTTCTTAACCGGCATTAATCTGAATGATTTCGCATCCGTCAGCGTTTGTCGTGATATTATGGAATGTTTTATTTTTGCCTTGAAGCCTGGACGGTCTTTATACAGCCAAGGCGGCTTTTTCACTTGGTTTCCGGCTCACAAGGCGTATTGCGCACTATTGGCGTAGATTTGTTCCCGGTCTTTATCCGATATATCCGGCTGCATGTGAGGCAGAGCGGGAAACCAGACAACTTGACGGCAAGACGTAAAACGTATGAAGTCTGATGACAATTCGGGTCGGATGTTTCGTTGGAAGTATATGTATGGCTCTTTTCTGGCAATATGTTCAACCTTCGTAATGCCCAAGGATGAAGAACGGCATGACATTATTTGCAACCGCCTGTAAGATGGTGTGATGTGGTGGAAAAACAAAAGCGGAAAGAAAAACAATTATGTCTTCTCCCCGCTCTCGTTACATAGTCATTCGTTTGTTTGCGGAAGATGAGGGATTCAAACCCCCGATACCAAAAAGCGGTATACCGGATTTCGAGTCCAGCGCATTCGATCACTCTGCCAATCTTCCTTTTTCGGGGGACAAAGATAATAATAATATTTAGATTGTGCAAAATATTTTTCATGATTTGTTTTTCTGCTGCCTACATAACCGTCTGGAGAATCAGGAAGAAAAGGGTAGGGTGTATCCGTATGCATGACCGGCTCTTCATCCATCTTCCGCACTGTTGCCTTCATCTTGTCTTGCGCTTCCTCCCTGTGTCGACCGCCACATCTTCGATAAAGTCAGAAGCCAATCTGTCTGACACCAATGCGAAATACGTATGAAGACCGGTGCCATATTCGGGTTATAATACGCCTCACTCTACGCTGTCTGCGGTTTTTGTATATATATGCACGTTATAGGTTGAAGATGCATAATTATGCGGAGCATGCTTCGCGAGAGTGCCTTTTTTATGTCCATAAGATTCTCCGGCTGTAAATACGTCGTTTTTTTAGTGGTTATGCCAAGCCGTTGAGAGTCAGTGTGATGTGGAGTTTTGCGATTTGCCTGCGCCTTTCCTGTGCTGCCGGAAAGCCTTTTCCGTGGTGTCATATGGGCTTTTCCGCACCGTGGGAAAGCCTTTGTGGTGACACGGGAGAGCCCCTGTGAGATTGCGGAACGGTCTGTTCTGTAACTCGGCAGGGGCTCGGGCAATGTTTTCTATTGTGATTTTCTTTCCTAAAAATCGCTTTTTTCCGTACATCGACACGTGTTTCCGTGTCAGCGTAATTCTCTTTTGCGATTTTCAGTTGTCATGTTTTTTTACTTCCTTGATTGCATGAATATTCATTTCCGGACAGAATGTGTGTCATCCGCGCTTCTGTTTTCTCAGGACAATCTCTACAATCGTGTCGACACCCTGAGGCGTGGCTGGCAGACTTATTAAGGCGGAGCCGTTGCCAGCTTTGCGTATTTTCAGTTTGCTGCCGTCGTCATACATTCTTGCCGACTTTATTTCTTTCGTGTCCAACGGTATGGTGAGCGTCCGCTCTTCGAGATGGAGTATGTGCAGATAGAGCGTGTCTCCCTTCTGGGTGCTCACGCCCCATTGGCATGGCTTTATCAGTCCGCCGCGTGTGCCGAATATTGTTTCTCCGTATCGTTTTGTCCATTTGCCTATCTCCTTCAGCCGTTCCATCGCTTCGTCAGGCAGACATCCGTCCGGACGCGGACCTATGTTTAGCAGCAGGTTTGAGTTCATGCCAGCCGATTTCACGAGTCGTCTTATCAGTTCGTCGGCAGATTTGTACGACTTGTCCGTTATGCTGTAGCCCCATGTGCTGTTCATTGTCTGGCACGACTCCAGGGGCAATGCGTCGCTCACCTTCTGTCCGCCGGAGAATCCTGCGCTGTTCTCTCCCGGCAGGTCCTGCTCGAAGAGCTGGAAGTCCTCGCCCTCGTGCGGTGCGGAGTGATGGTTGTTGCCTATGAGGCATGCCGGTTGCAGCCTGTGTATGAGCGCGTATTGTTCGTCAAGCTGCCAGTCGAAGTTGTCCGCGTGGTCCCACATGCCGTCAAACCATATGGCTCCTATCTTTCCGTATCCGGTGAGTATTTCTGTCAGCTGTGTGTTCATGAAGTTGAAATATGAGTTCCAGTCGGGCTTGGCTTCCCGATGCGGCAGGTCTTTGCTGGTGCTGCCTGCCGGATAGTCGGGACGGAACCAGTCCATATGCGAATAATATATGTGCAGCTTCAGTCCCTGTCTCTCGCATTCGCCGGCAAGTTCCTTCAGTATGTCACGCCCGAAGGGAGTGGCGTCTACTATGTTGTAGCTGCTGGCGTCTGTGCCGAACATGGAGAATCCGTCGTGGTGGCGCGACGTTATAGTGACATATCCCGCTCCGGCGTCCTTGAACGCTTCCACCCATTCGCGGGCGTTGAAGCGCGACGGACAGAACCCTGCTGCCAGATGTGAATATTCGTTGCGGTCTATTCTCTTGGAATGCTGCACCCATTCACCGTCGGCAAGCATGGAGTAGATGCCCCAATGTATGAATATGCCGAACTTCATGTCCTGGAATTGTTTTCTTGCCTGTATGTTCTCAGGAGACGGGTGATAGGTCTGCGCCACGGCTCCGCACGCTCCGAGAAACAGTGCTGCCGTGAGTGAGGTGAATAGTTTTCTCATAATGGTTTAAGTTTTGTCGGTGTTAAGTTATGTATGTCTAAACAAAAAGAACTACAAATAATTTATCCAATTAATTGTAGTTCTTCTGAGGTGCCTGGCGGATTCGAACCGCCGTAGACGGTTTTGCAGACCGTTGACTAAGCCACTCATCCAAGGCACCGTTTTCAAATTCGATTGCAAAGGTATGATTTTTTATTCAATCAGACAAATTTTGAGCGTGTTTTTTCTGTTTTTGTTCTGTCATTCGGACATTTATTCTTGTTTTTCGAGCTGCATGCTTCGGCAATCGGGCATCCGGCACACGAGCTGTTGGCTTTGCTTGCGTTTCTGACTGTCCGTACAGCCCATCTTATTGCGATTGCCGCCGCAGCGGCTATTATTATGTATATTATTATTTCCTGTGTCATGGTTTTCTGTGGGGTGAAAAAACGGGAGAAACGCCGTTGTGCATGCTTTCCTCCCGTTTCTTTATTTTGTTTATGTTGATGCTTAATAGGCGAAGAGAGGATAGTCTTTCATCTTCTCGTTCACTCTGTGGCGTACGCTTGCTATCACTTCCTCGTTCTCCGGGTCGTTGAGCACCTCCTCGATGAGGGCTGCTATCTCCACCATGAGGTCTTCCTTAGCGCCACGTGTCGTGATGGCGGGAGTGCCGAGGCGTATGCCTGATGTCTGGAATGCGCTGCGTGTGTCGAACGGCACCATGTTCTTGTTCACGGTGATGTCTGCCGCAACGAGCGCGTTCTCTGCCACCTTACCGGTGAGTTCGGGATATTTTGAGCGCAGGTCGACGAGCATGGAGTGGTTGTCTGTGCCTCCGCTGACTATTGTGAATCCGCGCTTCATGAGCTCCTCTGCCAGCACTTTCGCGTTTTTCTGCACCTGCTTTGCCCACTCCTTGAACTCAGGCTGCAGTGCCTCTCCGAAAGCCACCGCCTTTGCCGCGATGACGTGTTCGAGCGGTCCGCCCTGTGTTCCGGGGAATACGGCGGAGTTGAGCAGCTGGCTCATCATCTTCACCTGACCTTTCGGAGTTGTCAGTCCCCACGGATTCTCGAAGTCCTTTCCCATGAGTATGATGCCGCCGCGCGGTCCGCGAAGGGTCTTGTGTGTGGTTGATGTCACGATATGCGCGTATTTCACAGGGTTGTCAAGCAGTCCGGCTGCTATGAGTCCTGCCGGATGCGCCATGTCTATCATGAGCAGCGCGCCCACCTTGTCGGCTATTTCGCGCATGCGTCTGTAGTCCCACTCACGGCTGTATGCCGAGCCTCCTCCGATGATGAGTTTCGGCTTGTGCTCCATGGCGAGCTTTTCCATGTTGTCGTAGTCAACCCGTCCTGTCTCCTTGTCGAGGTCATAGCCCACTGCATGATACAGAATACCCGAGGTGTTGACCGCGGAGCCGTGTGAGAGGTGGCCTCCGTGCGCGAGGTTCAGACCGAGGAATGTGTCGCCGGGCTTGAGTACTGCCAGCAGCACTGCTGCGTTGGCTTGCGCTCCAGAGTGTGGCTGCACGTTGGCATATTCGGCTCCGAAGAGTTTTTTCACTCTCTCTATGGCAAGTGTTTCTACTTCATCAACCACGCCGCATCCGCCGTAATATCTCTTTCCCGGATATCCTTCGGCATACTTGTTTGTGAGATATGAGCCCATGGCTTCCATTACCTCGTTGCTTACAAAGTTTTCTGATGCGATCAGCTCTATGCCTTTAAGCTGGCGTTGGTGTTCCTTTTCGATAAGATCAAAAATCTCCTGGTCTCTTTTCATTGCGGTTTCTGTATTTGTTTTATATGAATGTTTGCAGGCTGCGATAAGCCTTGTGCAAAGTTAATTCTTTTTTCTTTTTCGGGCAAACGGTGTGTGATAAAATAATCAGACCAGCTTTACCTCGCTTATGCTCTGTTCCTTGTCGCAGTAGTGGCATTTCAAAGTGCCGCGCTCTTTGTCTACAACGTTGAACACGGTTTCCATCGGTTCGTTGTTCGTTATGCATTTGGGATTGTTGCATTTCACTATGCCGCGCAGCTCGTCAGGTGTCTCCACCGTCTTTTTCTCCACCACCTCATAGTTGCGTATGATGTTGAGCACCACTTTGGGCGCCACCACCGAAAGCCGTGATATCTCCTCGTCGGTGAAGAACTTGTCCGATACCTTTATGATGCCTTTGCTTCCTATTTTCTTCGAAGGATAGTTATATCCTATTGTCACCGGCGTGGTGAGGTTGCGCAGTCCGAGGATTGTTGCCACCTGATATGTCTTTTCTGCCGGTATGTGGTCTATAACGGTGCCGTTCTTTATGGCAGCCACCAGTCTTTCTTTCTTGTTCATGAGTCTGAGGATTGTGGTTCGTTGTCTGTCAGATGTCCTGACTATTTAATGATAGTGTTGTCGTTCATCACATCCTCAAGACTTATGTCGAGGACGTGGCTGAATATCGCTTCACGTGCGAAAAGCCCGTTGCCTGCCTGCTGTATGTAGTATGCGTGCGGATTGGTGTCTACATCGTATGCTATTTCGTTCACTCTCGGCAGCGGGTGGAGTATCTTCATGTTTTCCTTGGCATGTCCCAGCATGGAGTTTTTCAGTATGTACACGTTCTTCACACGTTCATATTCCATCAGGTCGGAGAAACGCTCCTTCTGCACTCTTGTCATGTACAGTATGTCAGCATCGGATATTGTGTTTTCGTTGAATTCCGTATGTTCCTCAAACTTTATGCCGTGCTGTCTGCAATACAGTTTGTATTCATCAGGCATGGCGAGTTCTTTGGGAGCGATGAAATGGAAGGTGGGGTTGAAATGTCGCATGGCTGTTATGAGCGAGTGCACAGTCCTGCCGTATTTAAGGTCGCCTACGAGATATATGTTCAGGTTCTCGAGTGTGCCCTGGGTCTTATAGATGGAGTAGAGGTCGAGCAGACACTGCGAGGGATGCATGTGAGCTCCGTCGCCTGCATTGACAATAGGTACCGGAGAAATCTCGCTCGCGTATTGTGCCGCACCTTCTATGTAGTGGCGCATCACTATGACATCGGCATAATTGGACACCATGAGAATCGTGTCCTTTAGCGTTTCGCCTTTTGTGACACTCGATGCCTTCGCATCAGAAAATCCTATCACTTTGGCTCCGAGACGGTTGGCTGCTGTCTCAAAACTGAGCCTTGTACGTGTTGACGGTTCGAAGAACAGTGTTGCCACAATCTTGCCTTTGAGAAGCTCTCTGTTCGGATGTTTCTCGAATTCTTGTGCCATTCTTATCATGTACATGATTTTGTCCTTCGACAAGTCAGCGATTGTTACGAAATCGTGCTTCATATATAATATGGTTTTCTTATTGCTTTCGACCGCTAAGTTAAGCATATTTTTTCAAACAAAACGGCTTCGGACGTGATTAATGAATGTATCTGACGTAATTTTTTATACACCGGTTCATAGGGCGTTCATTTGCGATATATCATATAAAATGTATGTAGTAACGTTTTTTAACGTCAAAAATGCAAAAATCGTCGTATTCCGGGTATAATACATAAAGTGCTTTTTTATGTGGTGTGTATAATATAAATGTAGAGAGTCTCTCTCCGATTTTCACGGCAGTCTGCGAATAGTCTTGAATTTCTTTGGTATGTTCGGGCTTTTTCCCTATTTTTGTAAGCGAGAACAAAAATATACGTTCAACTTTCAAAAAAGGAGGTCGGAAACAGACACAAGAATCTAAAAGACATATTGCAAGCGACTTGTAGACAAGTTATTTGGCTTTAGTAAATCTGGTAAATTGAAAATAGCCCCGAATAATAGGTCGAATGGTAGGTTTGTACCCTGCAATGGGCGCAGACTGCTTTTCCTTATTTGGGCTAAAGGTTTTACCAGAACCTACTAAAGCAGATGAGCGGAAAGTCAAGGCTGTGTCCTTTTTCTTTTGCTCCGTTTGCAGGATATAGTACAAACACCTATAAAAGCCTAAGTAATATGGATTTCAAGTTGGAATATATGGAACGTCTGTTTGCCAGGATAAGCAGGAAAAAGACGGAATCCTATGTCATAAGCCGGATATGGCATCAGTTGGACGACGACCGTGTGAAATTTGTCGTTCAACAATATATCAGAAGAACACAGGACAAGTATGCGCTTGCAGACTTGTACTTACCTCAGCTGAATGTTTTCATCGAAATAAACGAGCCTTACCACAAAGATGATAATGGCGTGCTGCGTGAAATAGATAAAATCCGTAACGAGGAGATACTGGATGTCACCGGTTCAAAGCCTGTTGTGATAGACTGTGACTGTGATATCGACGGAGTCCACCGTCAGGTTGCGGAGGTTGTCGGTATGATAAGGCAACGCATTTCCGCGCTCGGCAATGATTTCATTCCGTGGAATGAAGCCGACACTCTCACCGTGGAGTATCACATAAAGAAAGGTTTTCTGAAGGTCGGAGACAACGAATGCCTGCGCACGACGGAAGACGTTGCGGCTGTATTCGGCACAAAACCCAAACGCCGGGGATTCCTTCGCGCATCAGGCGCGGCGGTGCCTGACAGGAAGAAGGATATAATCTGGTGGCCAAACACGGAACACCGCCTTTGGTGTAACAGGCTTTCTGAGGACGGAATGTATATCTATGAGTATCCTAAGGCGGAGGACAAGCGTGCCGGACACCTTAATCATTGGCTCAACGCACCGGCAGAAAACCGCGTCACATTCTTACGCTACAAGGATGATTTGGGCTTCTGTTTCTATCGCTTCACAGGCGTGTTCTGTCTTGACAGGGAACGGTCTGTCAAGGAGAAGAGATGTGTCTGGAAACGTATTTCCGATTATTATAAACTTTAATGATGCTTATCATGAGTAAAGAATATTATAAGAAGCGTCTTATAGACCTTCGTGCTTCGATTGCAAAGGAGAGGGAAGCTAAGAAAAAAGACAACGCCTATTATGCTGATATGATAAAAAGGACATCTTCCATATCAAGCAAGGCAAGCTATCGTAAATCAAAGATAAGCCGGGCGGCTTCTCACGACAGACGTATAGAAAGCCTCAAAAGGGATATTGAGAATGTGAGAGCCGCTATCAGAAGAATCAAATAAACAATTTAAAACATATGGGAATAATAAACAATCTTATCAACACTTTAAAAGATAATTTTACAATGGCAGAATTCAACATTAACGGCCGTATGACGGTCAAAAGTCTAAGGAAACAGTTCAAGGATGCGTTCGGAGCTACTTTGCGTGTGTATAAAGGTGCGAAATTCGCACCTGAGGATGCGACGCTTGCGTCTATACGAAGCGGAGAAAACGCAAAGGGAGGAGAGCTTGCATGCCGTGGAAACATGCAGGTAGGTAACTTTGAGACCAAAATGAAGGAAATGTTCGGAATAACGGTGAAGGTTGCTAACCCTGACAACACAAAGCTTGTGAGTGGTAGCATAACCATTGCTGCCGCCGGGCGTGAGGTCGTTGCGACAGATGACTGGAGCGGCGAACAGCTGCAATGCTATTTCTGGGATACATTGCAGGACTTGCTCATCGCTAAGGGTTATGACATCCAAAAGAAAGACTTTGCCCAAGACGTGGAGGATTACTATAAAAGTAACAGATATAAACGCTACGGTGTGACATTCAACATCTACCGTACCAAGAAGAGAAAGGATGTGACATTCACAATCTATGCGATAGAAAAATATTGCTTTGGCGTAAAGTATGCAGGCGACATCGCGAAAGACAAAGTATTGGAAGATGCTATAGGCGGAGCCGGCACAGCTATCCGTGTTGCCGATAAGACATGGGCTGGATTTGGCGAACCGTCGCCGCGACATGAACTGAACTTCAAGAAAATGAACTCGGAAGGGATTGGAAAGCTGAAAAATCCGAACGCCAGAGTGGCATTCATGAACGGTGTCGTGAATGAAATAGACGCATTGATAAAGAGCCTGGTGGAAGCGTTCAAAAAGAAAGGTTTATGATATAATATGGGACTTGGTAATTGGGGATGCTTAGGTATAATCCTCTATCTGTGCCGGAACATACTTTATGTGTTGTTTTGGGCTGCTGTGGCTTTTGTGTGTTACATGATATTGCAATGCATATGAAAATACGCGGGTTAAGCTTTTCTTGGAAAAGGGCGGTCGGAATAACTGCCGCAAAACAGAAAATAAGCAGGAAGACAGGATTGCCTACAACCAGACAGGGACTGGAAAGAAAAATAGGCAGGTTTGTACTGAACTCTATTTTGGGAAACAAAAAGAAATGAACATGACTTAAGACGTGGAGATGCAGGAAACGCATCTCCACGTCTTATGTAGTGTATCGGCAGCATATCATGAAGAACCAGATGTCTCGTGAGCATGAATGATTTCTGATTCGGATGCATTTGAATTGTTTTATAATAAGCCGCCGTGCATTTTCTGAACATCTTTTATAGAATATACACATATATAATATCAATCATCCGTTGTGACGTATATACACTTTGTTTTTTGCGTGCCGACTCTTGATAACTCTTCTGTACTGCAGTCTCCGTCTTGTCTTGCGCAATTTCAGAATATGTCTTCCCACGTTTTTGATATATACATAACCCCCGTATTGCTGGCAACGGCTGTAGTAAGGTTGAGGCTTAACGCCAGTTTATGGATTAAAATAAGAGTTTAACCTTAGGTCGCTCATGTCTTTGTTTATAAAAAACGAACAAAGCTGCGGAGCGGCAGCAAATCTTTGATTTTTGATTTGAAGGTTTTGCTTGTCATGCTAAAAAGTGTACCATCAAATTGTTATGAAGTATCGGGAGCGCGTTTCTTAGCCATGCTTCATACAGAAAGTAAAATATCATAATATTTGTTTTGCTTTTTATCCTAATTGCATTACCTTTGCCGAAAAATCGGTTTCCGCTCATGAGAAAAATCTTTATACATTTTCTTTGGGGATTATTAGTCTTGAGTTTTGTCACATGTGCCGCTGCCTTTACTGCCATATGGTTCGGGTGGATAGGTTATATGCCTCCGCTTGAAGACCTGCAGAACCCTATCAGCAGATTCGCGACGCAGGTCTATTCGTCAGACGGGAAGGTGATAGGCACGTGGAACCTCAATCGCGAAAACCGTATATGCGTGTCTTACTCAAATCTGTCGCCCCATCTTGTACAGGCGCTTATAGCAACAGAGGACGAACGTTTTTATGATCACTCCGGAATAGACTTCATTGCGCTTGCCCGTGCGATGATAAAGAGAGGACTGCTCGGGCAGGAGAGTGCCGGAGGAGGCTCCACCATTACACAGCAACTTGCCAAACAACTTTACTCGGAGACTGCCGGAAGCACTGTCGAGAGACTTTTGCAGAAACCTATAGAGTGGGTGATTGCCGTCAAACTGGAGCGTTACTACACAAAGGAAGAGATAATAGCCCTTTATCTTAACTATTTTGATTTCCTGCACAACGCTGTGGGAATAAAGACCGCCTCCAACACCTATTTTAATAAAGAACCGAAGGATCTTACGGTGACAGAGGCGGCTACACTGGTGGGACTGTGCAAGAATCCTTCACTGTTCAACCCCGTGAGATATCCTGAACGCTGCCGCAGCCGCCGCAATGTGGTGCTCGCACAGATGAGGAAAGCCGGATTCATATCGACGGCAGACTATAACAGGTATTCTGACGAACCGCTGACTCTCGATTTCCACCGTACGGACCATAAGAACGGAACTGCTCCGTACTTCCGCGAATTCCTTAGAATGTACATGACTGCGCAATATCCTGAAAGGGAGAATTATCCAGAATGGAACGAGAGGCAGTTTGTGCTCGACTCAATAGCCTGGGCTAACGACCCATTGTATGGGTGGTGTAATAAGAATCTGAAGAAAGACGGCAAGCCATACAACCTGAATTCTGACGGTCTGAAAGTGTATACCACAGTTGATTCAAGAATGCAGCGTTATGCCGAGGAAGCCGTTTACGGACACGTGGCAAAGTTCCTTCAGCCGGAGTTCTTCAAGGAAAAGCGCAGAAAGCGCAATGCTCCCTTCTCTGATGCTCTTACTGCCAGACAGGTGGAGCAGATAATGGACAGGTCGGTGAGACAAAGCGGGCGATACATCGAAATGAAGGCTGCCGGAGCGTCGGAGGAGGAGATAAGAAAGGCATTCCGTACTCCGGTGGAAATGTCGGTGTTCACATACCATGGCGACATCGATACGGTGATGACGCCGCTCGACAGCATCAGATATGTGAAGTCGTTCCTTAGAGCCGGATTCATGAGCATGGATCCGAAGACGGGAGAGGTGAAGGCATACGTAGGAGGGCTCGACTATTCGCATTTTATGTATGATATGGTGATGAACGGACGCCGCCAGATAGGTTCTACAATAAAGCCTTTCCTATATTCTCTGGCAATGGAGAACGGATTCTCTCCTTGTGACAAAGTGCCCAATGTGCAGCAGACTTACATCGTGGCAGGCAAGCCGTGGACACCGAGAAACACAAGCCGCAAACGTTATGGTGAGCTTGTCACTTTGAAATGGGGACTGGCACAGTCAAACAACTGGATTTCAGCTTACCTCATGAGCAAGCTCAATCCGCAGCAGTTCGTGAGCCTTTTGCGTGATTATGGAATCAACAACCCTGACGTCTATCCGTCAATGTCACTTTGTCTCGGACCGTGCGACGTGTCTGTGGCTGAGATGGTGAGCGGCTATACAGCGTTTGTCAATCACGGCATACGCACAGCCCCGCTCTTTGTTACAAGAATAGAGGATAATGAAGGAAACGTCATTGCGAACTTCCGGCCTCATATGAACGAGGTCATCAGTGAGGAGAGTGCCAACAAGATGCTTGTGCTTCTGAAAGGTGTCGTTGACGGAGGAACGGCAGGACGGCTGAGATTCAGATATAACATTCCCGGAGAGATAGGTGGAAAGACAGGTACAACAAACCGTAATTCGGACGCATGGTTTGTAGGTTTCACACCGCAGCTTGTGAGCGGATGCTGGGTAGGGGGTGAAGACCGTGACATTCATTTTGACTCCATGAGGATGGGGCAGGGCGCGACAATGGCATTGCCCATATGGGCGTATTTCATGAAAAAGGTGTATGCGGATAAAACGCTTGGCTATGACCCCTCTGTCAAGTTTGATATGCCTGCCGATTATGACCCTTGTGCGTCTTCGGAAGAGGAAACAGACCTCGGAGTGGATGAGATATATGAGTGAATGTGACTGACGTCATATTCCTCATTCGCCGGCATACTGTTGCTTTCAGACAACAGGTCAGGGCAATGCCGGTGAACACCCAGGCAGGTGTTTATGTCTTACTTGGTATTCATGCAACTCTTTTTTTTATAAGACAGGCTGTGTCCGGCAATTGGAAAGCAGGCTTTCATAGCCCTTACCGGTATTGCTTAATACATGAAACAACACGCTATTATGTGTGTGTAATCCAAAGTAGAGATGCAAAATCTTGTGTATCACAAGCAATGATGCGTATAAACAGAGGTGAGGATATGCCTGTCGTTGCTTTGCTTATTGCTCGGGAAACGCAAGATTTTGTGTCTTTCCATGGCTGGTGTCATCATTGTTTTAATGTAAAACAGGCGAGATTGGCAATTATAATGTTCTCGTGTCATTTTGAGGATTATACTCCTGCATGTTTATTACATTTGTGTCTGAAGGTATGCCTTTGCTTAGAGCCGAAGGCGAGCCGCGCAGTGCCGGCGCGGCGCGTGAGGCATCATTCCGGTATAAACCCATTTGCCAATATGACTGTCCGTGTCTTAACGCAGGCTGCCATGCCGTCACACAACCGTAAAACGGCAGACCGCAGACCTGCTGATATATCTATGATACATTTTTGACGTCAGGACTTAAAACTCATACTCATAATTATGTGATATGGTAGAGAAGATACGAAAATTCTTACAACGTGAAGTCGCTGAGATTTGCGTGGAGGCTTGCAGAAGCCGGTTCGTCTCAATATACACGGTTTTTGACATGTCAGCATAATGCATTGATTATCATCCATTTTAAATAAAATGTAATCGCAAGAAGATTGTTCGTGTGTGTGAAACAGGCTTTCCTGTAGTGCGGAAAAGGCTCTTCGGGCATGCTGGAGATGCCGTCTTGTATTATGAAACGGGCTTTTCCGCAACGCAAGGAGTGTGAGTGAATAAACAGAATCAGATGAGAATCGGGCATAGAAGAGCTATTAACGGGTATTTAACGGTCGTGTCTGCGGAGTAGAATGTGGACTATACCGCAAAATGCAAAACGGAAAACACTCGGAAGATTGCCGCTTCCTTAACGTGCCATTCCTGTTTCAGGAAACAACATTGTAAAAATTTTTTACTCACATCTATGCGCGTGTGTCCGTTCCTTATTATTATTTATACAGGCGTGTCGTCAGGATATAACATGTCGTATGAGCCAGAGCCGGAAAGATATGAGTGGAAAACGGTATCAGGCAAGAGGCTGCCGTTCAGTCTCATCCGTATCATGCGCTGCTTTCAGGCAGATTGTTATTACGTCATTGTCAGATATGTCGCGGACTGCACAGTGCAAAAAAGTGAAAAACGATGACGGCAGCAGTGCGTACTATGGAAGCATAGCCTGTGCTGAATTGTGAAAGTGGTTCCGGCGGTCAGTCGGTCGGTTTGGGGTAAACATCAGGTGATATATCTTTGTCATCATATTGTATGCCGTTCAGGAGCTGCATACTATATGATGACAATTAATTCAGAACATCTACTTAATAATAATAATGTGTAGACAATAAGAGTTAATTTTTATTAAACTAAACAGGATGGGAGATGTCTGATAATTGATTGTGTCGTTCTTTTCCAGTAAATCTGTATAAGGAATATAGCTATTTGAAATTAAATGAGTTAGAAGAATTACCTTGTTTTGGGGTAACGATTTGGCAACCGTCCCAATTGCTGTGGTCTGCGTTATATTACTTTTCAAGTAACTCTTTTCCTTTTGCAAATTTAGAAAAAAATAGAGATATGAGAAACTTATTTTAGCGCATTATTTCAGTTTGCTTATATAGTAAAAGACCATGAAAGGCAATTTAAAGCTCCTCCCCCTCTTTTAACTATAGATTGCATCTGCACCTGATAAATTCTACCATCATACTCTGGAAACAGTTTTTTTATATGTTTCAAAGCTTCTTCATCTGTAGAACGTCCTACACCTGGGACAATTATTACATTTTGAGTATGAATCATATTTATATAAGCCCAACTCATATTATGATAATCACTTAGCTCTAAATCGATGACTTTAAAGTATGATTCTAATCGACTTCTCATATTAGCGGCAATATCATCAGGGTAAACTTTCAGATTCACCAGTACTTTATTACTGCCAACAGCATGTAAAATTCCATCTGTATGACCACAAACGTCACTTCTATCCCAAGGCAAAAATAAGAACTTATGATTTGGAAATAACTTTTCCATTAGAGAAACAAGATATTTTCTATCCATATCAGGGTTCTCAATAAATATTTTCTCCGTCATTATAACAACAGCGGTGTATCCTCTACCTTTTTTTATGCTTCCAAAGGTAAAGTTACCACCGTCTGCTACAATGGGAGAAACACATATTGAAGAACTTGGTAATATCGTTTTAGCCAGCTTAATGGAAGCTTCTGTTGATGTTTCATAATCGCGAAGTCCTTCCAGATAGTCAGGATGATATTTAAACTGAACAAAAGAATTACCATCTACTTGTACTGGCATATAATCTCTACACCAATAATCGGCTGTTCCTTTCAATACGCCGTAATGCACATCATGCTTTGACAATATTTCAGTCAATTCATTGTACACTTTCGGATAATATCTTTTCAGATTCTCCGAAAAAAACACATAGTCCATAGTTGATTTTAAGATTTTCATTGCTGATCTGCGTCAAGATTAGTAAAACGCCACATACGGTCAGTTGCTTCCCCTTTTATTTTTTTTACATTTATTCTGGCGGAAGACATAATACGAACTTTATTAAAATCTTCATTATCCATCCAGATAATAGACAACCCTTTCTCGAAAATTGAGGCATTACCAAATAAATCTTCCCATAAATATTGTGGCTTGAATTTATCTATTTCTCCTTCTTTCAATTTTTGAGAAGCCTTATTTGTAAAAGTCTTTTCATCATTATTAACCAAGGATTTATAAGTATACCCTCGAATAAGAAATGATGCACGATATTTTCCTTCACGCTCAAAAGTCATGTCAACACCAGACCTATTGGGACAAATCGCTCCTACCGGGAAATATGGAACATCTCCTACATGGTACATTTGAGGTTCAATTATACTTTTATTCTCTTCATCATGAAAATAGAACTCAATATCAATTGGATATATCTCGTATTCTCCATTTACGACATAACGTCCATTAAATACAATTTGGGCAATGTCCTCAAATTGCTTTGTCAGTCCACTAACAGTATTAGCTGGAGCAAACCGTCCAAGAGCATTTTGTAATCTTTTTAAGTGATTCATTTAATTATTCCTTAAGTGTTCAACAATAATCCTATAATTTTCAATGCCGATGTTCTTCTCCGTAAGGGATTGATTAGCATAATTTTTACTAACCAGCAGTCTATTGTTATCATATAAATAATTCCATAGACCTTCTCCCATTAATGTTTTCCATTGGGCTTCGTGCCTCATCACAAGAAACTTTACTTCTTTTGCAGAGGTAGCCAAATAGAGCAACACCATTTTTGTAAATTTCTGAGATGGAAATAAATTCTTAATAGCTGGAGATACCAGCGAAGTGTAAGCAAAATACTGACATAAGGAAACATGATTAAAAATATTTTCCTTTTCCTGTTCTCCATATACGGCTGTTCCTAAAGGAAGTATTTTCTTTCTCCAATAATAGTCACCCAATATTCTTGTTGGCTCGTAATAGTCAAATTTAGTTCCTTCCATTGACAAAACCTTTCTTTTGTCCTCCATGATTTCTTCAGCCATCTGAGGTTTGAACATATTTGCAAGATTCTTATTCAGGTGCTCTACATATCCAGGATTCAAAGAAAGGATTACAAGTTTGGAATTAAGGATATTTCCACTCCATGGCTCAGGAGGAACACATAAAACCAACTGTCTAGTGGGGTTATCTTTTTGTTTTTCATTATACGCATACACGTATTCTTCATCACCAGGAAACACCAAATCATCCGCAAAATAAAGGTCATACCCAGATAACTTGGGCAATAATTCTTTCCAACGATTTAGATATAGAACATAGTCCTTGTTCATAACAGCCTTGCTTATTGATTCTTGGGCTGTCAATAAATAATTATGACATGATTGTTTTTCTTCTGAGGACTTTATATTAAAACGATTTATTATTGCGGTATAATCTAATGGAATACTTCTAAAGATTATAGTATATTCGTTAGAATTTACATCCGGATATTCGTTATAACGAAGTAAAATTTCTTCAACCAATAAATCTACAAGCTGCATTAAATCAATATCTTTCTGCTCTAAAAGGGTTTCCGTTAAAAGAGTTTCCGTTTCTCTCAAATAATCTATATAAGAAAACAACGAGCTCTTTATATTATCTTCATAACTTCGATATTGAACGTCTTTTGCATGTTCACTTATATACTTCTTAATTTCTGTATATAAATTTATACCTCTTGTTACAGCAAAACCTAAATCACATAATTTATTTTCTATAGTCAAGTGACTGAACTCATCAGAACTTGAATCTATATATGCTCGTATACGATGAGGAAGAGTAATTATACCATCACCGTAAGGATAGAAAGCACTTTCATATATTTTTTGTTTCCCAATAAGATAGTTCATGTTATTTCTTTTATGTTTAAAGTAGACAAAATATAAATATCTCTAAGTAAAATCAATCTTTCAGATGCAAAAGTAATATAAAGTCATAATAATCTGCCTAATAAATATGATTATTAAGGCTTTTCCTGAATTATAGTTTTTTACTCTGTTGTTCCTGTTTCGGTAATCCCAATGCTTTCATAAACTCGTATTTCTTGCGTCTGAACCAACTTACATGTGAAACGCCATCTATTTTGAGGTCAAATTTTCCATCTGAGGTTTCTATAAGTGAACAAACTGAGCCATCAGTCTTAAAGTGCTGTCGGAACTCTGTAGAATAGAGTTCGCCCTTAATGGTGACATCCTTGAATATGCACAGCTTTTTGATTAGCCCATCTCCAAAATTCAGAGTATCACGCAAAAACTTGATAGTAGGCATCAGCTTTTCCACATAAGGGAAGTAGCGTTTTACAAAATCCGTAAATTCCGACAATTTGCGGTATTGTCGTTCGTAAGCATTCTTCATTTCCTGTATCTGCTTGCTATGTTGTTCCTCTCGTTGTATGGCTTCTTCTTCGAGTTCCTGTATGCGTTTTTGCAAATCTTCATTTCTATGTTCAAACTCTTTCAACTTACCACCACAGAAAAGAGAACCGACCTTTGCCACGAATGCGGCTTTCGCTTCTGTCTTGGCTACTTCCAGTTTCTCCGACTTGACTTCCTGCCTTACCTCGTCAAGCTGTTGCTCTGCCTGTTGTTGCTCGGTCTGTAACTGCCGCATGTTGGCTTCAAGTTCACCCGTCTTCCGTTTCAAATCACGGTAGTGGTTTCTTGCCCGCACCCTTGCCATATAGGTAGCCCTGACCCTGTCTTTTCCGACACGCTTCTTGAACACTTCATTTTCCTTGTCGAAAGCACCGAGCAATGTTTCATACTCACCGCCCAATCCCTGATAGGCATTGCGAACCATTTCTGCCGTTACATACGCTTCACGGTCGGATATATGCTGGTAATGCTTGATGATTTGAGCCTTGATGTTGTCAAGTGCAAGATTGGTTTCCCTCGCTTCCATACTCTTGCCCTTTGCCTTGTTCCCTTTGGCATCCCAAAGCTCTTTCGGGATAGTCCGCTTGCAGCTGAACTGTGCTACCGTTCCGTTGATTGTAACCCGTCCCATGATGGGGACAATTCCGTTCTTTTCCTTACTGCCGTTCACGTAGAACAGCACCTTGAATGTGCTTCTTGCCATACTCGTTTCTTTTTGGTTGCAAAACTATAAATCAACGAGTTACCTATTGATAAGCAAAGCTGCGCAGAACGCCGCAAAATGAAATAGGGACTGTTAAATCTGCACTTTCATCGGGTAATGATTAGGAAACCGTTCTTTTGCTTTAATCTGCTTTAAGACGGTTTTCAACTGTCTGCCCAACTTCTGCGTTTTTCCTCTAACTCCCTAATTATCAAATCCTGTTGCGTTAATCTGCTGCAATTCGGCGGATATTCCAGAGATTTCCTGTATCTTTGTATATAAGATACACTGCACTCGGGAAATTAAGAGCGAGCTCTCTTTCCGTTCGTTTGCATTATCTTTGTATAAGATAAGCTGCACTCGGGAAATTAAGAGCAAGCTCTCTTTCCGCTCATTTGCATTATCTTTGTATAAGATAAGCCTCGGCTCGGCAGTATCAAGTCCGGTAAAACTCCGTTTTCCCGTCTTGCTGTTGCTCTCGCCTTGCGTTATCTTTGTATAAGATAAGCCTCGGCTCGGCAATATCAAGTCCGGTAAAACTCCGTTTTCCCGCCTTGCTGTTGCTCTCGCCTTGCATTATCTTTGAGCGTTATTAAGATTGATAGGTGATGATAAAGTTTCTGTATATATTGCTTGCGTGTGTTGTTATTGGCGGACTTTCTGCCCCAAGTAGCAACAGTACATATAGGTCTGCGTTGTTGGAAAACAGAGTATGGAAAGTGCAATTACCGCATAACAAGCAATGTGTTATGGAAATGAAGTCTTGCAATTATGGTCGGAGAAGTGTGTTGTCATATGACAGGAAAAGAACGGAACCTTTTTATTCTTATTCTTTATGCAAGGATACTGTCAAAGTATCTGAATCGGGGAAAAAACTCGTTATCCGGGATTTGACCGACAGCACATTGGCTTTACAATGTTTGTCCGATACGTTGACTGTTGGGATTTGTCCTGTCAGATGTGTGACAGATAACAGCTTGCAAGAACAACGTGAGAATGAAAACCGTATGGACAGCACTTGGCGGGCGGATAGCAGTTGGAACTTTGGCACTTTGGATATTTCTGGAAAACCAATCAAAGACTTGTCTTCCATTGAGCAGCCCAGATGGGCGAAGTGGGATTACGACTTGGAAAAGTATTTCACTTCCCAAATGGTATATCCCGAGCACCTGTTAGAGAAGAACCAAGCCGGATATGCCGTTGTCATTTTCTCTATCGACACATTAGGGCTACCGCGCGGCATCAATATATTGTCATCCAAACATAAGGATTTCGCCAAGGAAGTTGTACGATTGACAAAAGCATTGCCGCATTGCCTGCCGTGCAGAGACAAGGACGGCAAACGAATGGAATGTTTATATACGGTATACGTTCCTTTCCTGCCTCAACATTATAGAGACCGGGTGAAGGCGGACAGCATCGCGGAAGAGAGAAAAAAACATATGTTCATAGATATGGAGTCCGGTCCGGTGTTTCAATACGGGAGACCAAGAGCCGCACAAGACTATATCACCCGACGCTTGAAGTATGACCCGACGTTATTGGGAGACAAACAGCAGGTGAAAGGAGTTTATTCCATGCGGATTGACTCGTATGGAGAAGTGTGCGGACCAAAAGTCTTGCGAAGTTGCGGCATGGAAGACTGGGACAATCAAGTACTGGAGATAATTAGAAAGATGCCACGCTGGACTCCTGCCATAATTTTTTTCGGGAAAGGAAAATATGTTGAATCTGAATTTGCTATAACAATATCTTTTAAGAGGAACAGAACGTTGATTGCCCATACAACAGAAAAAGATATTGAAGTCGGTGTCCATGTATGCTACTTGAATGAACGTGTTGATACCATTGTACCATACGGTAAGTATAAATTCTGCCAAACAGATACTATACGGCACATCGGTTTTGTGTGTGAGAACAAGCAGGACGCACGGATTGCTTGTATAGACAATAAGGGGAAAGAACTGTTCTATGTGTTCAAATGCGATAACGGTCCCGACCATATCCGTGAAGGGCTTTTCCGCATCATGGATGATAACGGGTTGATAGGGTTCGCCGATTCATTGGGCAATGTGGTCATTAAGCCTCAATTCAAGTTTGCATTTCCTTTTGAAGGTGGTAAATCAAAGGTTACATTTACTGGAGAAGAGAACGCGATATTCGACGGAGAACATCACGAATGGGTAAGTGACAAATGGCAATACATTAACAAGAATGGAGAATTTATACAATGAAAACAATCATTTTATTCGCAATATTGTTAAGTGCCGTTTGCCTGAGTTGTACCCATAATCGGCAACAGTTCAAGGCGGAGGCAACTCCGGACGAGGATTTGACAATAACCGGTGTGAACGATACGGTAGCAGATATTCAAGTTACATCGGCGGATAAGGATACCATCATCTATGATACGCCGGAGTGTTTCCTTTGGTATGTCGAAGACTTGCCTGACAAATACAAGAACAAAACTGTTTCCATGTGGGTGGAACAATCTGTTTATCGTGAAAATACGCAAGCCATAAATGTGTTTGTTGCAAATCCAACGAATGTTCCGCTCTTGTTCGGAAGAAAGTGGGATATGCAAGTTTGGAATGGAAGTAAATGGGTTTCTCCGAAAGCAAAATTCTCTCCTTTCATCTGGAAGGACGATGAGATTATCATGCCCAAAGGGATGATGTTGCATTGCTTCTGTTTTCCCGTCGGCAGGTATTATCATCTTCCCAAAGGAAAATACCGCATACGTAAATCGTTTCATGTAAAAAGAGAGAAGATAGAATTGAGTGCAGAATTTGAAATTAAGTAGTAGCCTTATGAAAACAAGATTATCAGTGTTCATTATCAGCCTGTTGGTGACCCTTTCCCTGCAAGCGCAAACCAATGAACGATACATTGAAGTGACGGGTACATCCGAAATGGAAATCGTACCCGACAAAATCCATTATCTGATTGAAATCCGTGAATACTTCAAGGAAGAGTTTGACAGTAAGTCGAAGCCCGAAGAATATCGTACCAAAGTGCCTTTATCTGAGATAGAGCAGGGATTGAGAGGAGTTCTTGCCGAGGCAGGTATTCCGAAAAATGCCATCCGGACTCAGGAAATCGGTGACTATTGGCGACAGCAGGGGCAGGATTTTTTGCTCTCCAAGAAATTCGACATTACCTTGACCGACTTCAATCAGATAAATGAAATCGTTAAGCGCATCGATACGAAAGGCATCCACACCATGCGTATCGGCGAATTGGAGAACAATGATATGCTTGCCTATCACCAAAAGGGGAAGGTTGAAGCGTTGAAAGCCGCCCGACGGAAAGCGACCTATTTGGTGGAGGCATTGGGCAAAAGATTGGGTGAGGTGATACGCATCGTGGAAAAGGACAGCGGCTATGCCTCTCCTTTTGCGCAAAGCAATGTCATGTCGTCCGACGCTGCCTCTTTCGATAACTTCCGCACCATTAAGAAGAACTATTCCATGCTGGTACGTTTTGAAATTATTGATTAAACCCAAATCGCATTAGAACGCCGATAGTACATTTAAGGTTTGTTGTCAGCTGTTCATCCTTCTTCCACACTGCTGTCGTCATATTGTATACCGCTTTTTCCCGATGTAGCCTGCTACATCTTTGCATTCGCACACCGTTTCTTGCCATGGCATAGCTCAAGCAAGCTTGACTCTGCTCATCTGGCTTATCGAAAACGTTAGATAAAGCTGAATACAATCTGGCTGACAGCAGCACGAAATAAGAATGGAAGTCTGATGCGATTCGGGATAATTGGATTTACTATATTTTTGACAACAACATTATATCAAGACCCCTTGGCAGAATTAAGTACGCACTAAATTAATTCCGCCAACGGGTCTTTATTATCTCTTCTATATCCATGTTATGGGGCAAGCATATTCGCTATCTTTTTATAAGATATTCAAATGATAGAAATGACTGCATGAAACATTGTTAATGTATGTAAAATATCAGGTAATGTTTAGTAAACCATTAAAAGACGTAACATTAATAATAGAAATGATTTAAGCTTTTTGTTTCGTGCAATTTTCTTTCATAACAAGACGACAAGTGCCAACTAATTTCATGAAGTCCTCCAGTTAGAAAGGGTAGTGCCGAATAGGTTTGGTATAGTTCTGAAACCGTCTATCCAAGCATTGGTTCGTTCAATGGAATATCTTTCAGCGTAAAGTTCGTCATCTGCAAGAATGCCATCGGCATTGAGGAAAAGGTCGTCCGCCCGTATATGAGACTTCTCCATGTTTTTGAACATGTCGCCTATGACCTTTTCAATGTCATTTTCCCACCTCCACGAAGTGTGGTCGTGAGAATCCCGTCCAAATCTGCAGTGGGCATGTCAAATCAAATTCATTACGGTACTTGTTTGATAGCAGAACCCGCAAGGATTTCCATTCGCCCGACTTGTTTCATTTGTTGTTGTGGTGGAACACGGCACCGTGGCTCAGAAATGTGTTGCAAAAAGGTATATGACATCAGTTAAGCCCAGTACCGTTGCTGTAGTATATTATAATAATGTATATGAATCATGCCTGTTATGTAAACTAATGTTAAATTTACGGTACTGCGTGAGTTTTTTGTTGAAAATATTTGGAGGGTATTGAAATTTATACTACTTTTGCATCCGCTTTCGGTTAGTAAAAACGACCTTAAGCGATGAGAGAAAGAGTTCTTTGAACAATTTACATAAAGACAGAGATAGTAGTACAAGAAGCGATTTCAATAATGTTGAAATCATGGGTTAACAGATCCGTTGATTAAGTTTATTGAACTTTAAATCGTTATGGATGAGAATTCTGAACAGAGCAAATTCGTATTAATCTTAGGATTAGTATAAAAGATATTATACAATGTAGAGTTTGATCCTGGCTCAGGATG
>ULSN01044096.1_pt1 | contig 23491 bp, 16 predicted proteins | sample 1956771 | NCBI WGS metagenome assembly ULSN01 (sample SAMEA4835709, study PRJEB28245) | human gut metagenome | biome: gut microbiome; material: fecal sample | place: Denmark | collected 2008
GAAGCTTTTCCGAAACGGACATTTGACGTGGGCATTGCCGAAGGCCACGCTGTCACATTCGCCGGCGGACTGGCCAAGGAAGGCATCAAACCTTTCTGCTGCATCTACTCCACATTCCTGCAACGCGGCTATGACCACATTATCCACGATGTGGCGCTGCAGAAACTGCCTGTCACTTTCTGCATCGACCGTGCCGGACTTGTGGGAGAAGACGGAGCGACACACCATGGTGCCTTTGACCTCAGCTATTTGCGGAGCATTCCGAACATGATTGTGGCATCGCCATTCGACGAACATTATCTGCGCAATCTGATGTATACTTCGCAAGTCCGAGACTTCGGACCGTTTGCCATCCGCTATCCGCGTGGAAAAGGGCTTCTGACTGACTGGAGAAACGAAATGAAAGAAATACCCGTCGGCAAAGGACGCAAATTGAAAGACGGCACAAAAGTTGCCGTATTGACCATCGGTCCGATAGGAAACATTGCCCGGCAGGCCATTGCCGAAGCGGCTGAGAAAGGCGTTGACGCGGCACATTACGACATGATATTCCTGAAACCGCTCGACAACGAACTGTTGGAAGAAGTGGCCGAAAACTTTCCGAAGGTCATCACGTTGGAAGACGGAACCATCTGCGGCGGACTGGGAACAGCCGTGACCGAATGGATGAACGATCACCATAAAAAGGTGGAAGTTCTCCGGCTGGGACTGCCCGACTCGTTTGTCAAACAAGGAACAGTCAGCCAACTGTATGAGCAGTGTGGCATTGACAAGGACAGCATCGTTAAAGATATTTTAGAATTAGGAAAATAAGTATATATGAAAATTGTTATTGCAGGAGCCGGCGAAGTTGGTACACACTTGGCGAAACTTCTTTCAAACGAAGGTCTTGACATTATTCTCACAGACCCGGATGAACTGCGTCTGCAAGTAGTGGATTCCAACTACAATCTAATGACTCAAACCGGCAGCCCTACTGCATTCAAGAAGTTAAAGGAAGCAGGAGTAAATCATACCGACCTGTATATTGCCGTTACTCCGTTTGAGACACGCAATATCGTGTCGTGCAGCATGGCAAAACATTTGGGCGCAAGAAAAACGGTAGCCCGAATTGACAACTACGAATTTCTGAAACCGGAATACAAACCCTTTTTCAAAAATATTGGCGTCGACGAACTGATTTATCCGGAGAATTTCGCCTCTCTCGAAATCATTTCCGCCCTACGCCATTCCTGGGCACGCAACTGGTTTGAACTTTATAACGGCGAGCTGACACTGATCGGTGTCAAACTGCGGGAAAATGCCCAGCTCATCGGCATGCAGCTGAAAGAACTGGCCTCCAGCGGACACTCGTTCCACATATCGGCTATCCGCCGCAAACACGAAACGATCATCCCTCGCGGTGACGACCACCTGGAAGTCGGCGACATCGCCTATTTCACGACTCAGCGCCAGCATGTGGAAAATGTGATGAACATTTGCGGAAAGAGACAACACAACATCCGCCGCATTCTCATCATGGGCGGCAGCCGCATCGGTACCCAATTGGCCAACATGCTTGACGATTCCTACCGCATCAAAATCATCGAAATGGACCGCGACAAATGTCTGAAACTTATCAAGCAAGTGCCCGACAATTGTCAGATTGTCAACGGTGACGCCCGCGACATTGACTTGCTGAAAGAAGAAGGCATCAGCGACTACGACGCATTTATCGCCCTGACCGACAGTTCTGAAACGAACATACTTTCCTGCCTGACAGCAAAAGAATTTGGAGTTAAGAAAACGATTGCTGAAGTGGAAAACATCCAGTTCATCGCCCAGGCAGAAAACCTGAACATCGGAACCGTCATCAACAAAAAACTGTTGGCCTCCAGCAAAATATTCCAGATTCTGCTGGACTTCGACGAATCCAATGCAAAATGCCTTGCACTTACCGATGCGGAAGTGGCGGAACTTGTCGTGAAAGAAGGGGCTAAAATTACAAAAGCACCGGTAAAAGACCTGCGACTTTCCCACGATATGACCATCGGCGGACTTATCCGCGACGGCAAAGGCATGCTGGTTAACGGTAATACGCTCATACAGCCGGGCGACCATGTACTGGTATTCTGCCTCAGCGGGGCAATACACAAAATCGAAAAGATTTTCAACTGATTTTCAGACCTACAAAAATGTTTTCAAACAGACAACATATCAATATCCGAACAATCATCCGACTGTTGGGACTGTTACTCCTTATCGAAGCGGCGTTCATGCTTGCCCCTCTGGCGGTTTGCTACATCTACGACGAATTCGAAGAAGCAAAAAGTTTCATCTATTCAATCGCCATTACGGCCGCATCGGGATTGGCAATCACACTCTTTGTCCGCACTCAAAACAACGACATGGGCAAACGAGAGGGTTTCCTCATCACTTCTCTGACATGGGTTGTGTTTTCGCTGTTCGGAATGCTCCCGTTCATTTTCGGGGGCACACAGATGTCGGTTTCCGACGCTTTTTTTGAAACGATGTCCGGATTGACCACAACCGGTGTTTCAGCCATAACTTCCGTCGAGGATGCCTCCCACGGTATTCTGATGTGGCGTGCCATCACCCACTTTATCGGAGGTATGGGAATCATTCTTTTCACGCTTGCCGTACTCCCCATGCTGAACAAGCAGAGCGGTATTCAATTGTTTAACGCGGAAGTGACCGGCATTACCCACGACAAATTACGCCCGCGCATCAGTCATACGGCAAAAAGTCTGTGGTTGATCTACCTGGCTCTGAATGCCATCCTCATCGTTCTGCTCTGGGCAGGCCCCATGAATCTGTTTGACGCTGTTTGCCATTCATTTGCGACCATTTCTACCGGAGGCTTCTCCACCAAAAATGCCAGCATTGCAGCCTATGACTCTGTATATGTCAACAACGTCATCACCTTTTTCATGTTTCTGTCGGGTGTCAACTTTGCCCTGATTTTCAAGGCAACTCACGGCAATTTCAAAGCGCTGTACAAAAATGATACCTTCCGCTGGTATTTCACCATCACCATCGTTGTATTCGCTTTGATTTTAGCTACCTGCTATTTCTCGACCTCAAACCCAATCAATCTGAAACGGATATCCATCATTCTGTTTCAGACGGTTTCGGCAATCACGTCCACCGGATTCTCCGTTTCCGACCTGACTATATGGCATGGCATTGCACTGCTTTCCATCTGCTTTGTCATCTTTACCGGAGCCTGTGCCGGTTCTACGACAGGTAGCGTGAAAATCGACCGCGTGGTTCTTATTTTCAAGAACCTCAGAAGCGAAGTGTATAAGACGTTACACCCGAATACGATTGTCCCTATAAGGGTGAATGAAAAAGTAGTGTCGAACGACGTCATTTCGAAAGTAGTGACTTTCCTGCTCTTTTTCATCATCTTTATCTTCATAGGGACCATGTTCCTGCTGGGAACTGACCCCCAGATGTCGCTATTCGACTCTTTCTTCGCCGTTCTGTCATGTCTGTGCAACAACGGATTGGGGCACGGATTCACAGCCAGTTCCTACGCCGGCATTTCCGAAGCAGGGAAATGGGTGCTTTCATTCCTTATGCTCGTCGGACGTCTGGAAGTGTTTACCGTCATTATCCTTTTCACCCACACCTTCTGGAGCAAGGAATAACGAAGAACGGACCAAAGCGGTAAAAACAGATAGGGAAATACCAAAAGATTTCAACTGAAATCAAAAGATTTTATGTAAGTTTGCATTAACATTTTAATTATTATCACAGTGGCATTAAACGTAGACGAACTCAAAAATGACTATATCCCGACGTATGCGGACAACTCAGCAAAATCTGACACAACGACGGGAAATGAAAACGAGCCGACCAAGGCAAACGAAAAAAGGAAACGCAAAACAGAGAAGACAAAGGAAAAACCCAAGCGACAGTTTGTGTTCAAACGTCGCTACCGCTATATCTTTGCCTTTATCCTGGCTGCTGTGGCTTTTTTTCTGCTGATCGCAAGTTTTTCCTATTTTTCACAGGGAGCAAGCGACCAAAACTTCGTAACGGAGCATAACATTCTTGAAAATGCGCAAAATGCAACAATCAAGAACAGTTGCGGACCGCTCGGAGCTGCTGCCGCCGATTTCTTCATCAACCGCGGTTTCGGACTCGGCTTCTTCTTTATCATCGTGTTGCTTTTCATTTATGCTTTACGGCTGATAAACGTGACGAAACTTAGCATACTGAATTCAACACTTACCTGCCTGACAGCAACGATAACTACCTCTAGCCTGCTCGGATTTTTCACAATCGGGAAAGGTGAGTTTTTCGCTTACGGAGGCCATCATGGAGTGTATGCCAACCAGTTTCTCTATAGTTTGATGGGATTTTACGGCACGCTGTTCGTCAACTTGCTGCTGCTTGTCATTCTGGCAGCTCTTTGCTTCAACACGCTCAAGAAGATCTGCCAGGCTGTGAAAGGCTTTATTGTCCGACAAAAGGAGCATCAGAAAGCCAGCCGTGAAGCCGAAGAAAAGGAAGCGGCAGAAAAAGAACATGCACAGGAACAAAAGAAAGAAACTCCGGCAGTCATCGTTCCCGAGGAAGAACCTGAAAAGACTCCGGATATAGTTGTTTCTTTCAACGAAGGTAAAGAGCGACAATATGCGGCAGAAACCAAGCATGATACGACTCCGTCGATTCATTTCAATGAACCGGAACCGTCAAAAACTACCGACAAACAGCCGGAAGCCAACACCCCGGCATCCGACGGAATCGAAATGACCGTCACGGTCAACAAAATTGAGAAAGCCGATGAAATCGAAGAGAAACCGTTTGACCCGACAGCCGAGCTTTCGCGCTACAAGTTCCCACCGATTAGCTTGCTGAAGGAAATCAAGCTTAACGAAAACAATGTCGACATTGAAGAACAGAACGAAAACAAGGACCGTATCACAAAAACATTGAACGACTACGGAATCTCCATCAAGAGCATCGGAGTGACCGTCGGTCCGACCGTTACGCTCTACGAAATCATTCCGACCGAAGGTACCCGTATAGCCAAAATCAAGAGTCTGGAAGACGATATAGCCATGAGCCTTGCGGCCTTGGGCATCCGAATCATTGCGCCGATACCCGGTCGAGGCACTATCGGTATCGAAGTTCCTAACAAGGAGCCGCAAACGGTGTCAATGCACTCTGTCATATCTTCAAAGAAATTTCAGGAATGCAAATATGAACTTCCGATTGCTTTGGGCTGCACCATTTCCAAGGACATCTACATAGCCGACCTGACCAAGATGCCACACATTTTGGTAGCCGGTGCCACCGGACAAGGTAAGTCTGTCGGTCTGAACGCCATTATCACCTCCCTGCTGTATAAGAAGCATCCGGCAGAACTGAAGTTCGTGATGATTGACCCGAAAATGGTTGAATTCAGTCTGTACTCCAAACTGGAACATCACTACATTGCGAAACTGCCGAACGAAGAGGACAGCATCATCACCGACATGAGCAAAGTAGTGGCAACTCTCAATTCACTGGTAATGGAAATGGAAAACCGCTATCAGTTGCTGCGCGATGCCGAGGTGCGCAATATCAAGGAATACAACACTAAATTCGTTTCCCATCGTCTGAACCCGGAAAAAGGACACCGCTATTTGCCCTACATCGTTGTGGTTGTCGACGAGTTTGCCGACCTGATCATGAGCGCCGGAAAAGATGTTGAAACGCCAATCGCACGTATCGCCCAAAAGGCACGTGCCGTCGGCATCCACATGATTCTGGCCACTCAACGTCCGTCAACAAATGTCATCACAGGTATCATCAAGGCCAACTTCCCGGCACGTATTGCCTTCCGCGTTACTCAGATGGTGGACAGCCGTACGATTCTCGACCGACCGGGAGCAGAACGGCTCATTGGCCGTGGCGATATGCTGATTTCGGCAAACAACGACATCGTTCGCGTTCAGTGTGCCTTCGTCGATACCCCGGAAGTACAGGACATCACGAACTATATTCACGATCAGATCGGTTTCGACGAAGCCTACGAATTGCCGGAATATGTGCCTGAAAGTGCGGAAAACGGAAATGCAGGATTGGGTAGCCTGAACGACCGCGATCCTCTGTTTGAAGAAGCCGCTTCGTTCATCGTTTCCGGCGGACAGACGGCCTCCACATCCTCCTTGCAGCGCCGCTATTCCATCGGCTACAACCGTGCCGGTAAAATCATGGACCAGATGGAAGCAGCCGGTATCGTAGGTCCCAGCCAGGGAGGTAAACCGCGCCAAGTGCTGATTGACTCTTTCCAGCTGGCTCAAATACTTGCTAAATAATCACTCACCAAGACAAAAGAAGATGAAACGTATATTCAATATTTTACTCTTCATGGCGGCTGTCGTTTCAATGCAGGCCGCAGGAAATGCAGATGCCATCATCAATCAGGTAGTGAAAACCTACCGTGCGGCAAACGGGATTTCCGTCAACTATATCATTACTACCGATCAGGGACAGACTTCCGGCAACATTGCCATGAGAGGAGAAAAATTCCGTATGCTGTCGGCCGACTTGAAATGCTGGTACAACGGTACACTGCAATGGAGTTATACGCCGGTTACCGAAGAAGTGAACATCACTCAGCCTACTGCCGAGGAACTGCAAATGGTGAACCCCTACTCTATCATCAGCAGCTTTCGCCAAACATTCAGCACACAATTGCTGAAATCGGCCACAGCAAGCAACCATGAAGTGCAGATGCTGCCCAAGAACGGAAAGTCAACCGATATCAAGTCTGTCCGACTGACCATCAACAGGACTACCAGCCTGCCGGTAAAAATTATTTTTGAACTGAAAGACAGGTCGTCAGTCATAGTAACCCTCAGTAACTACAAGACCCAACAGAACTTTCCTGACAACACATTTGTTTTCAATAAAGCAATGGTACCGGCCGGAACTCCGGTAGTGGATTTACGATAACAATAAAAATTACAAATATGGAACAAATCAGAACCAAATGCCTTATCATCGGCTCAGGACCTGCCGGCTATACGGCAGCCATCTACGCTTCGCGTGCCAACCTTTCGCCGGTTCTTTTCGAAGGACTGCAACCCGGCGGTCAGCTCACTACGACCACAGAAGTGGAAAACTTCCCCGGCTATCCCAACGGCATCACCGGCCCGGATATGATGGACGAACTTCGTGCTCAGGCCGAACGCTTTGGAACTGATATCCGTATCGGTGTCATCATCGACGTGGATTTTTCAAAGGCTCCCTATAAGGCAGTTTCCGACGATGGTATCGAAGTGCTTGCCGACACGGTAATTATCGCTACAGGAGCATCCGCCAAATACCTCGGTCTGCCCGATGAAAAGAAATATGCAGGCATGGGCGTATCGGCATGTGCCACTTGCGACGGATTCTTCTACCGTAAAAAGACGGTGGCAGTTGTAGGCGGCGGTGACACGGCCTGCGAAGAAGCCGTCTATTTGAGCAACCTTGCATCGAAAGTCTATATGATTGTCCGCAAGGATTACCTGCGTGCATCGAAGGTAATGCAGCAACGTGTATTCGACAATCCAAAAATCGAAGTGCTGTTCAACACAAACACGGTAGGATTGTTCGGAGAAAACGGTGTGGAAGGCGCACACCTTGTAAAATTCAAAGGTACCGACAAGGAAGAAAATCTTGACATTGCCATCGACGGATTTTTCCTCGCCATCGGTCACAAACCGAATACGGATGTATTTAAGAAATACATCGAACTGGACGAAAACGGCTACATCAAGACCAACGGTGTGACAACAGCGACCAACATTCCCGGAATTTTTGCCGCCGGTGACGTTGCAGATCCTATCTACCGCCAGGCCATCACTTCTGCCGGCCAAGGCAGCAAAGCCGCCATCGATGCCGAACGCTATTTAGCGTCGAAATAGGAAGTAATCACCAAAAGCGAACAATAACAATTTATCAAAAATCGGGCTTCCGATCTTTCTAATTTTAGCAAGTATCTACTACAAAATTAAATCCAGTGATACTTGCTAATTTTCGTTACATATGTAACCTTCTTGATCATACCCTTTACGCTCAAGATGAATTAAGTCTATCAATTGTTGTAATTCGAGTATATCTGACTTGATATCCTTAAAGCGGCAATACTGTTCATCATATCTTTTCCGAGAGCCTGAGTGCAGACGGAACTTAATATCGTCAGGAATTAAATATGATGAACGATCCTTACCCAAATACTGCTGAAATTCAAAGAGAAATATATTGATTCCTGCCAGATCAAAGTCACCAAAATGAAGATAATGATTGGAAATGGAACATAGCCATCTTCTAAGATCAATGGATTGCGGATATCTGGACACAAAGAGCACTCTATTTGGAAACTCATGTGCTTGGAGGTACTTTTCAAGAAATGCTCTTTGCTTGCGTATCATCCTGAAGTTTTCCATATTCTCAACTCCGATTATCAACACATCTTCAGGAATTATAAATTTCTCCCAGTCGGAGACAAAGAAAAAGCATCCTTCCTGCGGATTTACCATAAATGGCTTTCCACGAAGAAAGCATTCAATAGGTTCATAGCTATTTATAGGAAAGCCTGGACATGAACGGACCGTTACAAGCTTGGAATTTCCCGTTTCCGTTGCCATCGACGCACGAGAATCAGAATGATTAACTTCGAGAATCCGATAACTTTCATCCTTGTCTGAAAGAAATCTTTTAAGAGACTCAGTGTCACGGGCACGATAGGATTTTCTTGAGCCATGCGATATGACCGACAATAAGCCTTCTGCCAACAATTCTTCAAGCAACCTACTAGTTATTTTTGAGCCGGCAACTCGTTTTCCGGCCAGCAATGCCTGTATAGATGTATTGATAGCCATATTATAGACTAATTTATTCGTTTCAACAATTTTTCCACTCTCGTCTTCACCCCATGTTTACTTAACAGATAGGTATAGCGGTAATCATAAGGATTATATGATGTAGGTGAACTGTTAATAAGATATATGTTACGGGAATTGGCAAACTGCAGAATACCTTTGATATTGTTGGGATGCAGGCGCCCGATCTCATCCATCATGCAGTGCACTATGAAATCACCGCTTTTCCTGGCTGCTTTTTTCTTAAAGACATTGATGAGCATGATATTGACCATTGCCTTCACAAGAATATCTGTACCGTCCGACCCGACATTGTTGATGCGTTCAACCCAGCCAGTATCGTTGTCATTTTCTTTGACACGAAACTGAAGGCGGAAAGCGTCACCTAAGGAAACTGTCAGACGATTAGGTTCGTTCTGCAACTGATGTGACAAGCTCTTCAAATAATCAACGACCTTACTGTTCACTTCATCTCGGTTGTTGTCTGAGAAAAGATTCAGTTCACCGATAGTGAGAGCATTTTCTGCTGTATAATTGTGAATAGAGACAAGCAGTTGCATAAGTTTGTCAGACGATTCATTTGACCTGAGTTCAATGCTCTTGATCACTCCTGCAAAGTTCTTTTCTATGAAATCACGATTTATGTCAAGTATTACCCCATCGACATCAGCCCTTCGTTTTATCAGCGATCCGATTTCTCCAGATATACGTCCCATGATATCTTTATAATGCTCGCTGGTGCGTCTGCGGAAGTCCTCAATTTTATTATTGTCCATAAAATCCTGCAAATCAACGGCAATCTGCATATAGTCATTGTCTGTTACAGGCATCGTATTGAAATGGAAAGCATTCTGAGGCTTGAAGTTTCGGTTGAAAGTGACAATCAATGATTTAAGTTTGTCAATTGATTCACGTTTTTGATTTACTGTTCCTCTTAGCAGACTCAAAAGTTGCTGACAATCCTGATTGGTTTCCACAGTCTTGTCATCTGAAAGATATACTTCAGGAACCAGATATTCATTATCGATCATCTGATGATAAAGCTCCAGTCCCTTCCTTCTATGATCCAGTTCCTTCTGAAGTATCTTCTGACGTTCTTCCATTTCCCGACATTTCTTCATGATACGGGACTGTCTGTCTTCATAACGTTGTCGCAATAAAGAGAGCCGTTGCTCAATAGTTTTTATATTCTCTTTGATTTCCGGTTCTATCGAAAAGAGATTTCTTTCAAATTCATGATATCTGATAACAACAGGACGTTCTTTGTCAATCCTCTTCAACAGCGCTTTCAAATCATCCAGAGCCTTACGATACCGCTCAAGCAAATTCGTATCAACTCCTTTCCCCGCAAGTTCAGCATTTTGCTGCTCGTTAAGCTGTTTTTTCTGTTTTACAAATTCCTGATTGCGTGCTACAGCCATTGAATTTTGCGATTCTTTGAAAAGATGCAGTTCATTGTCAAGAACCTTGCTGGCCTTGGCAAATGATGAATCCAATGCCTTAAGATCCCTTCTATTCTTTATTTCATTTTTGTCGCGAGCTTCTTTCTCTGATTGTACTTTCAGCAATGCTTCATTGAAAGTCCGTTCACGGTTCTCTTTTTCACGGGCAATCAATTCCTGCTCATCCATTTCCAATTTATGCCTACGATTTTGCAGGTCCTGTCGTTTAACAGGAATCTGTTCTTCCTCAACTTTCAACGATGTCGTTTTCTGACGTAAAGGATTGACCAGTGCGACATATTTCTTATTTAATTTAGTTGTTTCTTCCTGAAGGGTAACAGGCATTTGTGCAAGCTGGGAGTTAATCTTAGCCGCTTTCTCTTCCAGATTATGTTTCTCCAATCTATACTCGTCAGGTGTACGATGCACAGAGTCAATATTTTCCAAGTTCAACTTGATGCCAAACAGGCTATCATCAGAATTATTCAACTGAGGTTCAAGTCCTGGAGCATATAAAATTTTTTCCTCATCAACGACCTTACCGATAGTGTTTTCCCAACCTTCCGCATTTTCGCAAAGCCACTTGTAAAAAGAGCCGTCCAAATGTGAAAGCAACCCATCAATTTTTACAATTAGCTTCCGAATGTTTTCACATTCTGCCTCAAGGCGTTCATGTTCGCGTTGGAAGTTCTGCTTGAGTTCCCTTTCCCTCATCTCATACTCGGATGAAATCTGGGCTATCTGGCTTTTTACTGCTGTCTGCCTGGAAGAATTTTCTTTCTCAGTCATGTCCAATTGCAGAAGCTGTTCTTCCACCTTTCTCATTTCACCAGCCATAGGATGCCACTTACGTAGTTCTTTCAGCGCATTTTCTGCCCTGTTCTGTTCACTCAGAAGCATTTGCCACCGTTCATCAGAATCATGTCTCCAGACATTAAAAGCCTCCATAACCTGATTTCGTTTTCTGGTGCGTTCTTCGTCCAAGAATCTGCGTTTCTCCTGAAGTTCTGCTTGTTTTTGATAATATGCTTCCTTTTGGAAATTCTCGAATGCCTGCCGTGCATTTTCAAGTCTGCCTCTGGCTATATTATATTTTTCTTCTATCGATGCATGAGTTTTCAACAAATCATCCAATAATGTCTGTTTGTCCATCATCTCTTGCCTGATGGTAGTCTCACGACCAGCAAGTGCAAGTATCGTATCAATTCCCATCACTTCAAAATCCTTTCTTGCCTGCGTTATTTCCCTCAGTTTGCCTTTTTGGGCACCAAGTTCCTGATTGAGCGCATCTTTTTCCTTATCATATTCTTCAGTAAGTGCCCTCTCCCTGATTCGTTCTTTCTCAATACTAGCTCTGACTTCCTCTGTTTCAACCTTTAGATGTGGAATCTGCCGTTCACTGTAGGCTACGGTATAATTAAGCATACGCCATACTTCCAGCAATTGATGGTCAAGAGCGACAATTGTACGCCCCTGTTCCGCAATTTTTAATGCCTGCTGGCGTACAGGATAATTACCGTCACGCGACTGTCGAAACCAACAGTCTATCTCTTCATACTCCCGTTCGAAGTCTGTGACCAGTCGTCTGTAAGTCTGCAAATCAATCGGCAGATCTTCTTCTGTCATGGATTGTATTATAGTATTCTTAATAAAATCCGCATCCAGTTTTGTATTCAAGAAAACATTTTGAATGCTTCGTGGAATATTCTGATAGTTCGAACTCCGCACCAATGCATAACGTGCATATTTTGAATCACGAGTATTGCCGAAAATAATATCCCTGAACATCGCACCGGATTCAATTCTCGCAGAAACAGTCACATTCCTGTCTATGTGTTCCCTAATCCTTACCCAGTCACTTAACACTTGCTTGTCATCATTAATCAGCCAGTCACGCGTATATGGAGCATCAATGAACCGCCATGTAGCACGTCCCTGATATCTGCTGACAAGGATCGTATATGCGCCATTATCACGCATAACTTCATAAAGTATATAGGAATTTGACTGACGAAAATAGAATTCATCAAACGGTTTCTGTCCCTGCTGAATACCAAGACGGTGCTTGTCTGCATTGTAGAAAAACAAGAGTGCCCTCAGTATTGTACTTTTACCGACACCCTGCGTCCCAGTAAAATGCACATTACCGTCTACAAAAATCTCTGCATATGGAATATTTGCACTATTTATAAAAATGATTTTATTCAGGTACTTCATCTTCGTTTGCAATTTGAATTATATCAACCAATTCCTCTACATAACGGAATGCCGAAGTTATTTTATAAGTCTCGTCAAGTTCACTTATGCACTCCGCAAACCCCATACTTTGCATCTCCTGGAGCAGCTTGTTTACAATCTCGACATTTGACCCAGCACCATATTTCTTGAAGAGATGGATTGCCTTTTCTTTCATCTCAATATCCAAGCTTATCTGTTCTACCAAATGGCTTTTACGGAACTGATATCCGGCTGTAAATGACTGATTATAGCATTTCAGAAAATCCAGATAGTCAAGCCATTTTGAGAAACTCTCCAACTTCTGCTCAACAGACTGCTTACTTTCTCCTATCCGTGAAAAATAGAAATAGCCATTACCTGACTCAAGTCTTAGACCGATTTCCCGAAAATAATCAGTATAATCCTCCAGATTTTCCTCTATATCTTCATATAAATGACAGATAGAGGTATCTGTACTGTCTACCGAAAGGAATTCTCCCCGACTTAGACGTTCATATATTCTTTGAGTATTATTTCGCATATATTATAGGATATTCAATGTCTTGATAAATAGCGTATTCTCCTGTGATCCGGCATTCGTCAGGATGCAGAATGACCAACTGACAGAAAATGGCTGTATGCTCTTCAATGTTACGTTTTACCTTATAGTCATATCTTAGTATGAAATCAAACAAGTTGTAACTTGATGCCAGAAACGCATTCCATATTTCTGCAGCATCCACATCTTTCATTTGTCGGATATGATCTTGTAGATCTTCCTCGGTCAAAGGTTCGGCCTCCGTTCTTGCTGTCTTCTGCATTCCATTACGTTCAGCAATTCGTCTCAGAAACTTAATGATCTGATCGTTTTCTCTCAGCATTTCCAATGACAGCCGAAGCCTGCTATACTGCCGTGACTCCATCCAAAGAGAATTGCTTTCTTCCATAACATTCACGATATTCGTATCGGTTTTGATTAGCAGCTGGTCTTGCAGATACTTCAACTTGCGAATCTTTCTGTATAGCTTGTTCTGCTCGTCGATTTGATTGATATACGATATGATCTGGCGGTCAATCTCCATCAGTGCATGATAGGCTTCAACAAAATCATGCCTCACATCGCTACATGTCTTGACCATGTGCGGATCATTGGCCATGATGAAAAAAGCATGCTCATTGTCCATCAGCTTTTCGCATTCACGTATCATTGCGCGAATACTATGACTCTTTTCGTCCAGATTCTGCAGTTTCTTTTTTTTGATGATATAATTCGGCTCCTGTTTGTACGTATTGTCCATATTGCGCTTCAGGTCCACCACATTTTTCAAAGTTCTGAATCCTGTCTTCTTCAAAAGCTGCCGTACATTATCTTGATATCCTGCTTTACGGTTAGGGTTGGTCTCCTGAAGGAAATATCCTATGTTTTCCTTCAAAGTATTTATACATTCCTGCACACTCAACACACTAATCTCTTCATTGACATTCAAAACCTCTTCAAAGAAGTTCAGGTAATCACTTTCAATCTCCAGCGCATTGCCTGACTCCACCAGCACACCATAATCAATCAATTTTCTTAGTCTGGCCTCATTCCCTCCGACTAGGTCCATGGCAAGCCCCATCGGAAACTTTATAAGTTTTCGCTTTTCAAACATCTCACTCAGTAACCCTTGTTCACGTGAGAGAGTTTTTGTCAATTCCTCTATGCTTCTAAAATGAGTTAGGACATCCATTATATTTAAAACTCTGTTATTGGCACTACATCTATCTTATAACCGTCCTTCTCTATGGTGCGTTTGTCATTATACGTCACAATAACAAGATTATCACACTTTAATTCTCCGGCACATTCAACGATACTATCCACTTCCCGTTTCTCCGTTTTAGGACTGCTTATATCGTAACAGACCTGGACAAGACGTAATATACGAGTCCCCTCTCTAAGGACAAAATCAACTTCTTTGTCATTCCTTGAACGATAATAGAAGATAGTCTTTTCGACATCGTAGCCTCGGCGTATAAGTTCTATGAAAACTTGATTTTCAAGCAATCGCCCCCAATTATCACTCAAAGAAAATGCCTTTGACACTACAAAACCATTATCTACAATATACACTTTTCTCGGAGCTTTTTTCATCAATTTAAGCCTATTATTGTAACGTGACAAATAATAGAAAAGGTATGGTTCATGGAGGTAGTCCATATATTTCTTGGTCGTATTGACACTGGAGAAATCAAGTTCTGTTGTTAATTCACTAGCACTCACAGGATTACAAAAGTTTGAAACAAGATACATGGCCAAATTATTCAAATCGGTCACGTTTCGGACATTATGACGTTTAGCAACATCTTTCCATATGATAGAATCAAATAACGTATCAAGGTAACTACGAGTCAATTGGCGTGAAGCAACTGCTTCCGGATAACCACCATTCCTCAAATAGTCATCTGTCAATACAAGTGACTCCGTCTTGTGTTCCGGATTCAGAGCATGCAGATTAAGCTTATTCCAACTAAAAAACTCTTCAAGACTAAAAGGCAACATTTCTACTTGAAGGTACTTACCAGTCAATACTGTAGCCATTTCACTGCTGAGCATTTTGGCATTACTGCCTGTTATCACAAGATTCTTTCCCATTCTAAACAGTTCACTGACCCACAAATCCCATCCATCCAGGTTCTGGACCTCATCCAACAAAATATATTCATATCCAGGATAAACATCATCCAGCATACGCATGACCAAATTTGCATCCCAGGCTTCCAGCAATTGATAGTTATCGAAGTTCAAGTATGCAAAATTCTTATCACGTAACATCAATAACGCCTGAGTAGATTTGCCCACCCGCCGAGGCCCCGTGATCAACTTGATAAGATGGCTGCTTAACAGCAAATCTATATTTGGGCTGCACTTACGCATTAAATACGAACGAGACATTAATTCATCACGTTCTTTGCGCTGAGCCAGAATAATTGTATTCATCTTATATATTGTTATTCGAATACAATATTACCATTTTTTATCCAAAAATCAAAATATACTGCACAAAATATATACTATTTTATGCAATACGGAATTATTATTGAATAAAATCAGAATATTCCAACAGAGAAAGCACTAAAAAAGACTCATCTTTACAAGGTTGGCTGTTGCTGCAAGTCGGAGGGTTTATGGCGTTTGCCGGCACGATACTGTTGTGGGGAAACGCCGGACTTGGCTTTGAAAAATTTACCGAACGCCGACTGGTCGGAAAAATGCAACTGGTCGGCAATGCTCTGCACACTTTCATCCGTATAGACCAACATTCGACAAGCCTCGGCATACAGCAACCCGGAAATAAAATAACCGGCTGTCTTCTGCGTCACTTTGCGAATGACACGCGACAAATAGGTAGCGGAGATTGACAACTGGCCGGCATAAAAATCAATATAATGCTCCCGACGGTAATGCAGTATGAGTAATTGGATGAAACGATGGAAAAGTTCCTCGCCATGATTTAGCGCCGGCGGAAGCTGACGTACCCGTCCCTCAACCAGTTCCAACACCTGCAACAGCAGAGCATGCAACTGATGATGAATGATATTTTCCTGATAGACACCGGCACGTGAAATCGTATCGGAAATTTGCCGCATGGAAGCCACTATCGCCTCCACCTGTTCTCCCGACAAATGGATGACAGGAAAATCTGTCCGGCAAAAGAAAAGAGAGTATGACTGATAGGCAATGTTCAACGATAGCAAATGCTCAAAAAAACTTCGGTCGCACATCAAATTCATAGCTTCAAAATCTGCACTTTGCCCCGTGATGGCAACCAATGTACTCGGAGAAAGCAACAACAAATCACCAGAACCTACCGTATGGTCCTGATAGTTGATTGAAAAAGTTGCAGTTCCCGACAGCACGAGAAGAAAGGAAAAAATATCGGCAAAAGTGGGCGAAACAGTGTCGATATTCACCAAGCTGCTATCCAAACGGAAACAGGCGACACTGTTTCTGTATACGTCCTTCACCTGATGATAGTCCATCAATTCTTTTAGCTGTATCGTATGTTCAACCATATTATGACTTATTATGAACCGTTAAGAAAGCCCATGGCTTCCCTTTCCTACAAAATTAGCGATTGTTCCGCATTTAACCAATCAAGGCTTTTATTTTAACAATCTCTATTCGATTTGATTTATCAACTTTGCAACGTAGAAAACAACTGACCAAACAACAAATCGAAACATGATAAAAAATTGGATTTATTTTGGAACATTTGCACTCATGTGTGCCTGCGCTCTTCCGGCAAATGCACAAAATATAGTCTTGCACAATGCCGAAGGCAAAGCAATGCAGGTGCCGACTCGCAAGGCATTGCCCATCGATGCTCCCCGTGTCCGCTATCCCGGATTCAAACAGGAAACCCTCGTGCTGAAAGCCGGCAGCATTCGTAGAGAAGGAGCAAAACCGCTGATATGCGACATTCTGCTCGAAAGAGATGTACCCATAAAAATGCGTGACGGCGTAACCATTTATGCCGACATATTCCGTCCGACAACCGGAGAAAAGTGTCCGGCCATTCTCGCATGGAGTCCGTACGGCAAAGAAGTCGGAGGACAGATGCTCGACGATGTACCGATGCGTGCGGGTGTCCCGACAAATGCCACTTCCGGATTGGAAAAGTTTGAAGGACCAGACCCTGCCTATTGGGTGGCACACGGCTATGCTGTCGTGAATCCCGACAAACGGGGTGCCTACATGTCGGAAGGCAATCTGCTGTATTGGGGACATGAGGATGCCCTCGACGGTTGCGATGCAATAGAATGGATTGCCTCTCAAGAATGGTGCAACGGAAAAGTCGGAATGTCGGGCAACTCATGGCTTACCGTTTCACAATGGTTCATTGCCGCTGAACGCCCGAAACATCTGGCAGCCATAGCTCCCTGGGAAGGATTTTGCGACCATTATCGGGAATCAGGCACACGAGGAGGAATCCCAACACCGGAATTCCCGGAAATGATTGCCGAAACTTTTTCTTCGGAACACGGACGACTGGAAGACCAACCACGGATGATTGTGGAAAAGCCCTTTATGTGCGACTATTGGGAAGACAAGGCTGCTAAGGTAGAAAACATCGAAATTCCTGCCTATGTGGTGGCCAGTTACACCAACTCTGTTCACACACACGGAACTTTTGCCGGATACCGCCGAATGGCATCCAAGGAAAAATGGCTGCGGGTACACAACACGCAGGAGTGGTTCGACTATTACACGCCTGAAAATGTGGAAGACCTCCGCCGTTTCTTCGACCATTATCTCAAAGGCATCGACAACGGTTGGGAAAACACTCCGAAAGTACGCCTTTCGGTTCTGAATCCCGGCGGCCAAGACATCGTCGGACGTGAAGAGAACGAATTTCCGTTGGCACGCACGGAATACCGCAAAATGTATCTGTCGGCAACCGACTGTACGCTGCAAACAACACTTCCGACTGACACAGCCACAAACACGTATCTGTCAACTTCCGACAATGCCAAGGTGACCTATTGCTACCGCATGGAACAGCCCACAGAAATTACCGGCTACATGAAGCTGCACCTGTGGGTTTCAGCCCCGGACAACGACGATATGGATTTGGCTGTCCGTGTTGAAAAACTTTCGAAAGACGGAAAACCGCTTCCCGACAAAACGGGAGCAATTATCGCTGCAACAGGAATGATGCGTGTATCCATGCGCCAACTTGACAAGGCCAAGAGTACGGAAGCCGAACCTTACTACCCGTTCACCACAGAACAAAAGCTCAAGCCAGGAGAAATCGTTCCTGTCGAAATCGAAATCTGGCCGATGGGACTTCTCTTCGATAAAGGCGAAATACTGCAACTGACCGTTGGCGCTTACAAACCCGAAAAAGCAGCAATACCGTTCGGCTCTGCCCGCATCACGATTCCAAAAGAAGGATACACCTATATGCCCGGACAGAAAGTGGAAATGATGACAATCGGAGGCAACGCTACCGAATGTGCCGACCCGAAAGAAGTGGTCACTTCACCGGCTACTCACAATAAAGGAAGACACTGCATTTATACCGGCGGAAAATACGACAGTTATCTGTATGTGCCGGTAATCCCTGCAAAGACCAAATAATCTGCAATCTACACAAATAAAATCAATGACAGCCGGAAGAGCGCCCCAACACTCTCCGGCTGTCATTTATTATAGCCGTGACATCAACGCATTTCGGGAAGCGAACAAAACCAGATTTTCCAGTACATCGTCATTTTCCAAATCCGCATCTGTATGGGGAATCACAAGCCTAATTTTGGAAAACGGCAGCAAACCACGCTTCGGATGGTGATAATCTTCCAGTTCGAGCATAAATTTCACAGGTTGTGACACACGTTCCCAAAAAGGTTTTAACGTGAGTTCATTAAGATGGTCAATGCAAAGTATCGCGTTTTCTGTCAAGGCTTTGTTGACCACATTAAATAGTTGTTCTTCACTGTCTATCTTATTACAATCTATATAGCATACCTTGTCCAATACATTCAAATACGCGCCAAGATCAGACGCCACATATTCATCCGGCATACAAAGAAGAACAATGCCGGAATCCTTTAAAAACTTTTTATGAAACAACACGTTTGCCATAATTTTCATTTTTTATTGTCAATATCATCATTACACAATACATATAGAAAAACTTACTCAAAATTTAGTATTTGTTCCCAATTTTTTCTTCTACACAATACAGTTCGACATAGCTAAATTTGAAAACTGCGTTTTCTGCTTGTCTCTCCACTCTCCTTTCCGTATATTTGTAGAATATAGGAGGCGGTTCGGGATAAAAAATATACGAAACAAGTTTCAATATTTTATTCTCCACTCACCTTTCGCTATATTTGTAGAATATAGGAGGCGGTTCGGGATAAAAAATATACGAAACAAGTTTCAATATTTTATTCTCCACTCACCTTTCACTATATTTGCAAAATATTTTTAAACATCAAATGGAAAAGCAACTGAATTTATGTGGCGTGACCTTCAATTTCAGTGTCGAAGGTGAAGGAAAGCCGGTGGTTCTGATGCACGGATGGGGCTGCAACCGCACTACTCTGGCTCGAATCGAACAACTGCTTGTGCCACATTTCAAAGTATATAATGTCGATTTTCCGGGCTTCGGCAAAAGTTCGGAACCTGCCACCGTATGGGGCATTGAGGACTATACCCACCTTTTAGAAGAATTTCTGAAAGCGGAAAAAATTGAGAATCCCATCCTGTTGGGACACTCTTTCGGCGGACGTGTGGGCATACTCTGTGCCTCACGCAACAAAGTACACAAGCTGATACTTGTCGACGCTGCCGGCATAAAGCCGAAGCGCTCGCTGAAATATTATGTAAAGGTTTACTCCTACAAAGCCGTTAAAAAACTAATCCCTCTGATATTCGGGAAGGCCAAAGCCGAAGAAAAGCTGAACGCCTACCGCAAACGCATCGGCTCCAGCGACTACAGCCAGGCATCGCAGATGATGCGTGCCATCCTCAGTAAAGTTGTAAACGAGGACCTGCAGTTTGCCATGCCGAAAATCAGCTGTCCGACTCTGCTTATATGGGGCAGCAACGACACGGCAACTCCTATTTCCGACGCACGGCGAATGGAAAAACTTATTCCGGATGCCGGACTGGTAGAATTTCCGGGTGTCGGCCATTACAGTTTTCTGGAAAATCCGTACCAGTTTGATGCCGTACTGAACAGCTTTTTAGAAAAAGACAAAAAATAACATCAGGACATGATTTCGATAAATTTCATTCTGACCATTCTGCTGACTCTCGTGTCAGCCGTATATCTGGTAGCGACCTACAAGGTTGACTTGCAGATGATGCAACAGAATTCCTACCGCAACAACCGCTATTTCAAATGGTGGAAAGCCAACAACAATTACGCCAGCATCAGCCGAATCACGGACTTGGTCATGCTGCTGCTTCTTGCTTCCACTTTCCCCCAATATTTGACAATCCCTATTGTCATCATTGTATTTCTCGTCAAATCAATTTCTCTGTTCAGGAAAAAATATAAAAAGCCGCTGGTGTTCACCAAACGCGTATGGCGTCTGTTCATCACCATGCTGGTATTTTCTCTTCTTTTCCTTGCGGGTGCATTTATCGGTTCCGGAATGATGCCGGTTTCACTGCCACTTTGCATCTCCCTGCTCGCCGTGCTCTCCTGGATAGTACTCACATTTTCCAACTGGGCCATGGTGCCGGTGGAAAGAGCCATCAACAATATGTATGTCAACGATGCCAAGCAAATGCTCGCGCAGATGCCCGACATGAAAATCATCGGTATTACGGGCAGCTATGGCAAGACAAGCACCAAACACTACCTCAACCGCATCCTCAGCGAACAATTTGATGTGCTGATGACTCCGGGCAGTTTCAACACTCCGATGGGAGTGGTTCGCACCGTCCGCGAAATGATGAAACCCTACAACAATGTGTTTATCGTGGAAATGGGTGCCAAACAGTTGGGCGACATCAAGGAAATCTGCGACATCGTTCATCCTGAAATCGGAATCATTACGGCTGTCGGCGAACAGCATCTGGAATCGTTCAAGACCATAGAAAACGTGCAGCGCACCAAGTTTGAATTGGTGGAGGCACTGCCGGAAAACGGTTTTGCCGTGCTGAACGACGACTTTGAATACGTAGCCAACCGTCCTGTGGAAAGTGCCAAGGCATACCGCTATGCCGTACAAAACACAAAAAACGCAGCCTACACGGCCAAGAACATTGAATACAGCGAATACGGCACACGCTTCACCGTTGCAGGCGAAGGCCATGAACTGGAACTGAACACGAAGCTCGTAGGCGAATGCAATATTTCCAACCTGATGGCCGCCGTGATTGTCGCCATGAAGTTGGGCGTAAGCGACGACAAGATCCGTTATGCCGTCAGCAAAATCGAACAGGTGGAGCACCGTCTGAACATGAAACGCACTCCGGGCGGAGTAACCATCATCGACGACGCATTCAATTCCAACCCCGACGGCTCACGCATGGCTCTCGATGTACTGTCGCGCATGACGAAAGGGAAACGCATCGTAGTCACCCCGGGCATGATCGAACTGGGTGACAAACAGGCATACCACAACTGCCGTTTCGGCGAACACATTGCCGAAACCTGTGATGTGGCCATCATCGTAGGCCAGTACAACCGCGAAGCCATTGTAGAAGGTATCCGCAAGAGCGGCAAATTCAACGAAAGCAATCTGGTGATTGTCGACTCGTTTGCCGAAGCCCAAACCCGCCTTGCCACCCTTCTGAAAGCCGGCGACACGATTCTCTACGAAAACGACCTGCCCGACACGTTCAAATAAAAGCGATATAACCAACAAGAAACTAAAGCATAAAAATTACAATAAAAAGATGAAAACAAATGTTGCTGTCTTCTTCGGAGGACGTTCGGTGGAACACGAAATCTCAGTCATTTCAGCTTCACAAGCCATGCATGCAATGAATCGGGACAAATACAATGTTATCCCTGTCTACATATCGAAACAAGGAAAATGGTATACAGGCGACGCACTGTTTGACGTGGCCAACTACCGCGACATGAACGCCCTCATCGAGAAATGCGAAGAAGTGTTCATGCGCCCGGAATTCGGCGATTACAATCTTTACCGCGCCAAAACGAAACTTTTCGGTTCAAACATCTACGTGACACTCGATGTTGTCATTCCGGTACTTCACGGAACAAACGGCGAAGACGGTATTTTTGAAGGTGTGCTGGAGACAATCGGTATCCCCTACGCCGGCTGCAACACCGTTTCTTCGGCCAACGGTATGGACAAAATCACGATGAAGATGATTTTGAAGGACTGCGGCATTCCCGTTGTCGATTATGTATGGTTTACCGACAAACAATGGTACAAGCAGAAGGACCAGCTAATTGCCCAGGTGGAAGAAAAAATCGGATATCCGGTCATTGTCAAGCCGGCCAACCTCGGTTCAAGCGTAGGCATCAGCCGTGCATCCAACCGCGAGGAACTGATTGAAAGTGTTGAAGATGCCGAAAAATATTCAACACGCGTCATCGTTGAAGATATGGTGGAAAACCTGAAGGAAATCAACTGCTCCGTTTTGGGCGACTGCGACGACTATCAGACTTCCATTCTGGAAGAGCCTATCAAAACCGGCGATTTTCTTTCATATGAAGACAAATACATGGGCGGCTCAAAAAGTGCCAAAGGCATGCAGGCTTCACAAAAGCGTATACCGGCTGAACTGCCGAAGGAAATGACAGAACGCATCCAGTTCCTTGCAGGTGAAACATTCCGCGTTCTTTCATGTCATGGCGTAAGCCGTGTTGATGTGATTGTCGACGGCAATACAAACGAAATTTTCGTCAACGAAATCAACACCATCCCGGGATCACTTTCTTTCTATCTTTGGGAAGCTACAGGCATCAGCTTCGACAAACTCATGGACACCCTCGTCCAGCTGGCACTCAAACGCAAACGTGAATTAAGCCTGAAAACGACCAACTTCGACCACAATATTTTCAGTCTGTCAGGAGGCGTAAAGGGTGGATTGAAAGGCGGAGTAAAAAAATAAGGACAACATATCCTCATTCCATTTACGACAGGCGCGCATAAAAAGCGTGCCTGTTTTTTATACCAGTAAACAAATCCAGCCATAGTTTGTTTTATAGAAAAACACAACATTTCAGATTATGAAAAAAAGACTAACTGTCGGATTTATTGCCGCAATAGCAATTCTCAATTTACCACAAACATCCGAAGCCTGCACAGGCATTACGCTCACCGCTCAGGACAGTACAACCATCGTAGCCCGCACCATCGAATGGGGCGGCAGTGACTTGAACAGCCAATATGTAGTCGTTCCACGCGGCTATACGGCCCAATCCTACACACCGGAAGGTGTCAACGGAATGCAATTCACTTCACGCTACGGCTACGTAGGACTGG
>ULSN01073649.1_pt1 | contig 23374 bp, 15 predicted proteins | sample 1956771 | NCBI WGS metagenome assembly ULSN01 (sample SAMEA4835709, study PRJEB28245) | human gut metagenome | biome: gut microbiome; material: fecal sample | place: Denmark | collected 2008
GAGGCGTTCGTTACTCTTCGTACTGGATGATGCCGATGAAGCAGGCTATTTTTATCACGATCTCACTCAGATGATGGGGCAGGAGAAGGTCTTCTTCTTTCCTTCCAGCTATCGGCGTGCCGTGAAATACGGGCAGCGTGATGCAGCGAACGAAATCCTACGTACAGAGGTGCTGGCGCGCCTCTCTTCGGGAGGACATTTCCTGGTAGTCACTTATCCCGATGCACTGGCAGAACTCGTTGTGGCTAAGCAGAATCTGGATGAACGGATTCTGAAACTGACTGTAGGCCAGCAGATTGCTCAGACCGATGTGGTTCATACCCTGCGCGATTTCGAACTCAAAGAAACCGATTATGTTTATGAACCGGGCCAGTTTGCCGTGCGTGGAAGCATCCTCGATGTCTATTCCTACAGCTGCGAATATCCGTTCCGTATCGACTTCTTCGGCGATGAGATTGACACCATCCGTACCTTTGATGTTGAGACCCAGCTCTCGCAGGCGAAGCGCACAGAGATAGAAATCGTGCCCGAACTCGCCCATATCGAGAGCAACAAGCAGTGTTTCCTCAATTTCCTCTCCGAAGGTACGCCAGTCGTTGCGAAAGACCTTTCTTTCGTTTGCGACCGCATCGGTCAGATCTATACCGAAGGCTTCTCATCGCAGAGCCTTGCCGAGCAGCTGGAGGGAGCCACTGAGGTGGAGGCAGAGCGCATCAGACATGAGATGAAGACCGAGCTCAACCTCGTTTCTCCGCTCGATTTCAAGAAGGCAGTAGCGGCTCATCTCCGTATCGAGTTCGGCAAGGTTGCTCCGTCAGAGAGTTCGGCTGTGATACCTTTCAATATCGCTCCACAGCCTCTTTTCCATAAGAATTTCGATTTGCTTTGTCAGACTCTGGAGGATTTCCTGCTCCAGGGTTACACCTTATATATATTGGCAGATAGCCAGAAGCAGCAACAGCGCCTGAAGGATATCTTTGAAAGCGAAGAGCTGAAGCGCTACGCCATCCGTTTTACACCGGTAGACAAGACGCTTCATGAAGGCTTTACTGACCATGACAAGAAGTGCTGTTTCTTTACCGATCATCAGATTTTCGACCGTTTCCACAAGTATAACCTGCGCTCAGATAAAGCGAGAGCCGGCAAGATGGCACTCACCATGAAGGAACTGCAGGAGATGGAAGTGGGAGATTTTATCGTGCATGTAGACTTCGGTATCGGCAAGTTCGGCGGTCTGGTTAGGGTTCCTACGGGCAACAGCTATCAGGAAATGATCCGCATCGTCTATACGAACAATGACAAGGTGGATGTTTCTATCCACTCGCTTTATAAAATCAGCAAATATCGCCGCAGCGATACCGGTACTCCGCCTCGCCTGTCTACACTGGGTACAGGTGCCTGGGATAAACTCAAGGACAAAGCTAAGAAGCGAATCAAGGACATTGCGCGCGACCTGATCAAACTCTATGCCCAGCGCCGGCGCGAGAAGGGATTCGCCTTCAGTGCCGATAATTATCTGCAGCATACGCTGGAGGCTTCCTTCCTGTATGAAGATACGCCAGACCAGAATAAGGCTACTCAGGAGGTGAAGAAGGATATGGAGAGCGGCAGACCGATGGACCGTCTGGTTTGTGGCGATGTGGGCTTCGGCAAGACTGAGGTTGCCATCCGTGCAGCCTTCAAGGCAGCGTGCGACAGCAAGCAGGTTGCGGTGCTGGTGCCTACTACCGTTCTGGCTTTCCAGCACTATCAGACTTTCAAAAAGCGTCTGGAAGGCATGCCTGTAAGGGTAGACTATCTCAGTAGAGCCCGTACAACGAAGGAAACCAGAGAGGTGCTTGACGCCCTGAAAGAGGGTAAGATTGATATCCTCATAGGTACGCATAAGCTGATATCAAAGACCGTGAAATGGCATGACCTGGGACTGCTCGTCATCGATGAAGAGCAGAAGTTCGGTGTGTCTACCAAAGAGAAACTCCGTCAGCTCAAGGTAAATGTCGATACACTCACGATGAGTGCCACTCCGATTCCGCGAACCCTCCAGTTCTCTCTGATGGGCGCCCGGGATATGAGTATCATGCGCACTCCGCCACCTAACCGTTATCCGATTCATACCGAACTGGTAACGTTTAGTAGTGAAGTTATCTGCGATGCCATCAATTTCGAGATGAGCCGAAACGGACAGGTTTATTTCGTATGCGACAGAATATCCAAGCTTCCGGAGCTCAAGATGCTCATCGAGAAGCATATCCCAGACTGTAGGGTAGCAATCGGTCACGGACAGATGAAGCCTGAGGATTTGGAGAAAATCATCATGGGCTTTATCAATTACGATTATGATGTACTGCTTTCTACCACTATTGTAGAGAACGGTATCGATATTTCCAATGCCAATACGATTATCGTGAGCGATGCTCATCACTTCGGATTGAGTGACCTGCATCAGATGCGTGGACGCGTAGGAAGAAGCAACAAGAAGGCTTTCTGCTATCTGATGGCGCCACCTAAGAGTGCACTTACTCCTGAGGCGCGTCGCCGTCTGGAGGCTCTGGAGACGTTCAGCGAACTGGGGAGCGGCTTCAATCTCGCCATGCAGGACCTGGATATCCGCGGTGCGGGTAATCTGCTGGGCTCTGAGCAGAGCGGTTTTATGGAAGATCTGGGTTATGAAACCTACCAGAAGATTCTCTCTCAGGCTGTCACAGAGTTGAAGAACGAGGAGTTCTGTGATCTTTATCAGGAGAAGATGGATGAAGGTGCCCAGCTTACGGGTGATGATTTCGTTGACGATTGTGGCATTGAGAGCGATCTGGAGATGTATTTTCCTCAGACTTATGTGCCGGGCGACAGCGAGCGTATGCTTCTTTATCGTGAACTGGACCGTCTGGAGAGCGATGAGGAAGTAGAGGCTTACCGCAAGCGTATGATAGACCGTTTCGGTCCTGTGCCTCACGAGGCAGACGAACTGATGCATGTGGTAGGTCTGCGTAGGGTAGGCAAGAAACTGGGCTGTGAGAAGATTATTCTCAAGCAGGGCTATATGCAGATGCAGTTTGTGAGCAATGTAAACAGTCCATTCTACAGAAGTCAGATGTTTAACCGCATTCTCGCTTACGTTACCAGTCATATTCAGGACTGTGTACTGAAGGAAAAATTCAACAAGCGAATGCTTCGAATCAATGATGTGAAGACGGTAGGGCAGGCTGTAAACCTGCTGAATCAGATATCGCAGATAGATTTAGGTAATGAAAAGAAATAATCTGTGTCTACAGTCTATGGGTAAAATCCTGTATCAATTGTGGGAGTAGACAATAAAATAGACTATTGATTTATACTGAAAGGTTATAAATCAGACAAAGTTACATGATGATATGTTAACTTTACATGATGATATGTTTCAGTTTAGTGCATAAAAAAACATTGGAATCTCAATACCCCTATTGAGTTCCAATGTTTTATTTTTTTGTATAAGTAAAAGATGATGATAAGCGTTTCACAACGCATGTTGAATTTTTTCTGTTGCAAAGATACTGTTTTCTGTTGTAATAGTAGGGGTAATATTTGATATTTTAGGTGTAATATTTGGTTAAATTCTTAGAAATCACACTGATTGTATACTTTCGTAACAAATAATACCAATAGAATTAACTGATTTGTTGGACAAAAATAAAAAAAATAGTGGAAAATCAGATAAAAAGTTTTTTATTTCATTTTTTATTTGTACCTTTGTTCAGGCATACAACAATTTTAAACATATATATAAATATGAGACAGAAAAAGTACATCTTAAGCGAGCAGGAACTTCCTACTCAGTGGTACAACATTCAGGCAGATATGCCTAACAAGCCTTTGCCACCGTTGAACCCTCAGACTCACCAGCCAATGAGTGCTGATGACTTGTCACACGTATTTAATAAGGAGTGCTCAAAGCAGGAACTTGATACAGAGCATGCCTGGATTGACATTCCAGAAGATGTGTTGGAGAAGTACACCTTCTACCGTTCAACACCTCTTGTACGTGCTTACGCCCTTGAGAAGGCACTTGGTACACCAGCGCATATCTACTTCAAGAATGAGAGTACCAACCCGTTAGGCTCTCATAAAATTAATTCAGCGATTCCTCAGTGCTACTACTGTAAGCAGGAGGGTGATACCAACGTCACTACAGAGACTGGTGCAGGTCAGTGGGGTGCAGCCCTTTCTTATGCAGCTAAGCTCTACGGTTTGGAGGCTGCGGTTTACCAGGTAAAGATTACCATGCAGCAGAAACCATACCGTTCTAGCATCATGCGTACGTTTGGAGCCACTGTAGAGGGTTCTCCTTCTATGAGTACACGTGCGGGTAAGAATATCATTACACGCGATCCTCATCATCCTGGTTCGCTCGGTACAGCCATCAGTGAGGCTGTTGAGTTGGCTACAACCACACCGGGCTGTAAGTATACGCTGGGTTCTGTGCTCAATCATGTGGCACTTCACCAGACCATTATCGGTCTTGAGGCAGAGAAGCAGATGGCGATGGCAGGTGAGTATCCTGATCAGGTGATTGCTTGTTTCGGTGGCGGTAGTAACTTCGGTGGTATTGCCTTCCCATTCCTCCGTCATAACTTTACTGGCGAGCGCCATACTGAATTTATTGCTGCAGAGCCAGAGAGCTGTCCTAAGCTGACTCGCGGTAAGTTTGAGTACGATTTCGGTGATGAGGCAGGTTACACTCCATTGCTGCCAATGTTTACTCTGGGTCATGATTTCAAGCCAGCCAACATTCATGCCGGTGGTCTGCGTTATCATGGTGCGGGTATGATTATCTCACAGCTTCTGAAGGATGGTTATCTGCATGGTGTAGATATCCCACAGTTGGAGTCATTCAAGGCGGGTATGCTCTTCGCTCAGACCGAGGGTATCATTCCTGCCCCAGAGAGCTGTCATGCGATTGCTGCCACTATTCGTGAGGCTCTGAAGGCTAAGGAAGAGGGCAAGGAGAAGGTTATCCTGTTCTGTCTCTCAGGTCATGGTCTTATCGATATGCCGTCTTACGATAGCTATATTAATGGCGATTTGCACAATTATTCTGTTAGTGATGAAGAAATTCAGAAGTTCCTCAAGGATGTGCCAAAGGTTGACTAAATTATAGTTAACAGTATATAGTTATTCTTTGAGATATATTGAAATAACAATATCACATGATAAAAGAAGCCAGGCTGCGAAAAGCAACCTGGCTTTTTATTTAGAGATTCTATTCTCTTTTATTTAGAGATTCTATTCTCAGTTCGAGACTTCTATCTTTCATTAGAAGTTCAACCACTCTTCGATTGCCTTAGCGATAACATCGAAGCTTGTGGTAGGCTCGAAACGGGCAACAACCTGACCTTTCTTGTTAACGAGGAACTTGGTAAAGTTCCACTTGATATCAGCACTCTCCTTGTAGTTAGGATCAGCCTCGCTCAACATCTTGTCGAGAACAGGGTAGAGAGGGTGGCTCTCGTCCCAACCAGCAAAGCCCTTACATTCTTTCAGAAATTTGAAGAGAGGGGCAGCATCGTCTCCGTTTACCTTGATCTTCTTGTAGCGCTGGAACTCTGTGCCGTATGTAAGCTTGCAGAACTGATGAATGCTTTCATCTGTACCAGGGGCTTGCTGACCAAACTGGTTGCAAGGAAAATCAAGTATTTCGAAACCTTGAGAATGATAGGTCTCATAAAGTTTCTCCAGTTCCTCATACTGAGGGGTGAAACCACACTTTGTGGCGGTGTTGACGATGAGCAGCACTTCGTTGGCATACTCCTTGAGGGAAACATCCTTTCCCTTTCTGTCTTTAACAGAAAATTCGTAAACAGTTCTCATTTTTTTTATCTTTATGTATGTGTTATCTATATTTCCGATCTCAACTTATATGATCTAGAGTGCAAAGATACTACTTTTCTCTTAGAATACTTCAAGAGTTTTTTTAAAAATTCTAAAAATCGAACAAAATCATAGATGAAGGAATAAGCGTAATATATATAATGTAGATAGTATCGCAGTTAAGAGTATATAGATTCCGTAGATAATTGGGTTTGTGAATAGAAAGGTGTGTAGATTATAAGACTACATAACGGCCTGCATGAAAGATGTAAAAATAAAAAATGCAGGATTTTCACAAACCCTGCATTCCTTTTTCTGTTCCTCTTTTTCCTCAAAAAAACAAAGAAAAAGAGGTTTACGATTAATCTATCATTTAACTTTTCTAAGAACTTGTTGCAAAGATACTACATTTTCTTGTAACACCAAACTTTTTCTCAGTTTTTTTTCAGTAAAAAGGGAAAATTAATCAAATACCCCCCCATTTTTATACTTTTTTGCAATATTCGGTCAAAAAACTAAGCAAAACGGCTCAATTTTATGACTATTCTGCTTTTTTCCTTGCTTGAACGTTTTGCTGTGTACGAAAACGAAGAAGGCTGTGCTCGGCAACAACAGAAGATATATCCTGTAATATGTATTACTTTTTGTCAATACAGATAAAAGCAGCCATCAGTAATGATGACTGCTTTCATCTGTAATGATGCGGGCTATCCCTGCGTTCTGTTTCGGTATTCAGTAGGCACGATACCCGTTTCTTTCTTGAATACCTTCGAGAAATACTTAGGGTCGGTGAAACCTACTGCGAAGGCGATGCTGCTCAGTGTATCGTCAGTCTTGCGCAACATCTCGCATGCCTTCTTGATACGTATATGGCGAACGAAGTCTACCGGTGTCATTCCGGTCGTTGCTTTCACCTTATTATATAGTACGCTTCGGCTCATACCGATTTCGTTTGAGATGTCTTCAATCTTGAGTTCCGGATTGCCTGTATGGGCAACAACAAATCTGAAGACACGCATCATGGTTCTGTCCTGAATCTGTGCCGCTATAAATGCCAGCTCGCTGTTTGGATCAACCGTTTCGTTCTCGGCACTAGTTTCAGCCTGGTTAAGAGCAGGCAGAGGAGCTGCTGCAGGCAGTATTCGCAGGGCTGCTATGGCATCTTTATCGCCAGTTTCCTTCAGTTTTCTGATGACATCTATCTGAATGTTGCGGCGCTGGGTGAGGATAGCCTCTATTCTGCCGAGCAGATAAGGGGTAGAGAATGGCTTGGTGATATAGGCATCAACACCTTCATCAAAACCTCGCTGCTGGTCTTCTACGCTTGCCTTAGCTGAGAGAATCATCACTGGGATGTTGTTGAGGGTGGTATCCTGCTTAATCTCGTGAATCATCGACAAACCATCCATCACAGGCATGGTAACGTCCGTGAGGATAAAGTCTGGTATCTCCTTGCGGACCATCACTAAACCAGCCTTTCCGTTCTCTGCAAGCAGCACGTTATAGGTAGGCGAGAGGATACTGTAGAGGAACTTGCGCAGGTCGGCATTGTCTTCTACTACCAGTATCGTCTGGTCTTTTTGTTCCGCTTCTTCCTGTGCAGTTTCCTGTTCCTTGCCCATTTCTTCCAGGCGTTCAGCCTCTTCATCCTTTTCTTCTTTCTGTTTGTTGGTTTCTTCCAGATAGTCAGATGCATTGTGGTCGTCAATCTGGCCATTCGCTTTTTCTCTTTCTGCCAGGTCGTAATCTTCCTCGGTCAGACCGCTGTTCGTATGGAAGTTTGCATTGCTGCCATATCTCTGAACCTTGTCCAGCATTACCAGCATTTCGTTGGCATTGTCTACTACCATTCTCAGCAGTTCCTTGCCCTTTCGGGTGATACCCGGCTCGGTATCCAGAATGGTTTTTACCGGGGCTCCGATGAGTGTTAGAGGGGTTCTCAGACGGTTGGCAGCATCGTTGTAGAACTCGTTCTTCAGCACGCTCATTTCGTGGGTTACGTTCTCGCGCTGGCGCTGGTTGTAGGTATAGAAGATAGCGCCTACGATACCGAAGAGCAGGAGCAGCATGAGAAACTTGCCCCAGATGCTTTCCCAGAAGGTAGGGCGCACTTCGATAGGCAGTTCTGCTACATATTTGCTCCATACGCCATGAGAGTTGGTGGCTCTCACTTTGAGTACATAGTTGCCATGGCTGATACGGTTAAAGCCGATGACATTGCTGCTTCCGTTCGAAATCCACTCGCCCGGAGCGGTATAACCATCGATGCGATAGAGGTATTGGGTCTGATACTTGCGTTCATAGTCGAGCGAAGCAAAGGTGATGGTCAGGTTTCGCTTATTGGCTGGAATCACCACTTTTTCCTTGTGCAGGATAGGCTCCGACTCTTTCTCTCCGCTATAGTGGAGGGAACTGAAGACGACCTTAGGCTGGTAGTTACTCTTCTTCAGCGTAGCCGGATTGAAGGTAATCAGTCCCATAGGGGTACCTACCGAGATGTTGTTGCTTGCCGGGTCGTGGTATGGGCGGCTGTTCGAGAACGACATGTTGAAGTCGAAATCGTTAGGTCCGAACACGTTGCACTTGCCCGTTTTCGGGTCTACGCAGTCGATGCTCGATTCTCTGATCACCCAGATTCTTCCCTGGTTGTCTTCTACCATGCCCTGTACGATGCCTTCGTTTATATTGATGGGATGGAAGTATTTCATCTTCAGGTTGTCTTGCAGGAGCGATTTGTTCACAATCTCTTCCATCACACCGCCCTGTTGCGAGATATACATCTTTCCGCTGGTATGCTCCATGATGTTGTTCACATCGTTTGCTGCCAGACTTGTGGTATCGTTCGGTATGTAGTAGGTCTTGTGATAATTGATTTTCCTTGCGTTTGTAAAGGCATCACTGAAGGTGATGAGACCGTCTGTAGTTCCTACAAGAATGGTTCCCGTAGTGGTGCAGCAGATGCGGCGTACGCGGTCGTAGTGCTGCTTCTCCCAAGGCAGTCCGTTTCGTTTACTGATGAAGCTGATACTGCCGTCTGCTGCCTCATTTACCAGGGCGATACCGCCACCATAGGTACCTATCCAGATGCGTCCGGTGCGGTCGGCTACGATGTCGAATACCTTGTCGAATGGCAGTGAAGCGGGGTCGTTTGCATCGTAGGTAAAGTGCCTTACCTGCATCTTGTCTATCAGATAAATACCGTTACCGTTGGTTCCAATCCATGCTCTTCCCTTGATATCGAAGTAGATGGAGAAGATGCCCTTTTCGGCGAAGTTTACCTGTTGTGGCACGATTTGTCCGCTTGGCGAAAGGTAACCGATGCTCTGGTAGGATGCGTTGAGTACCTGGATTACTCCATTGTGATAACCTGTCCAGATATGTCCGTCTGGTGATGCATTTACCGAGAACACTTCGTCTTCGCCCACATCCAGCTTGTTGATAATGTAAGGGTGATATTTGAAGACTACCTGTGTCAGGTCGTGAGAGCCTGTCAGCCAGAGGATTCCCTGGTCTGAGAGTACATATTTCGTAATCTTCGGTATGCGGTAGTTGCCCGATGAATTGCTTCTCAGCAGATAAGGCACCAGTTTTCCTGCCTTGCGGTCAAAATAACTGAAGGTTCCTCCTCTTGGCACTACCCAGAGGGTCTTGTTTTCGTCTTGTGTGATGAAATTGCTTTCGCAGGTTGTGCGGTCCATCGGGTCGTCCTGATCGGCAAAGAGCCACTGCTTCTGTCCGGTCTTCGGGTTGATGAGGGTTACTCCCATACCGTCTGTAAATGCCCATACCATACCGAAATCATCGGTATAAATCTTCTTTACCTCTGCCAGAGGCTGACTCGGGCTCTGTACGTTGATGATATCAAACTTGAAGGTGCGCGGGTTGTAGATAATCACACCCAGATTGGTTGCCAGCAGGAGTTGGTAACCTGTATTTTTCAGTTGGTTGATACGGGTTACGCCTTCTGGCATTGGTATCATGGTGAGTCGGTTCTGCAGGTCATATTTTGCCAGTTTACCGTCTTCAGTTGCCAGGAACTCATCTTCTCCCACCCCTCTGAGCCATTTGAAAGGCAGCTGGCTTGGGAATTTCGAATTGTATACGTATGCGCCTTTGTCGGTAAGCACCCATTCTCTTCCGTGTATATCTTGATGGATGTACCATACATTTTTGCTTTTGAGTCCTTTGTCTCCTACTTTGATGAGGTCTATATTCTGTTCATCAAAGGTTCTTCCTGTTGATCGGATGATGTATTTTCCATCTTCAGAAGTGAACCATGTAGCTCCGTTTTTCAGTGAATACACTTGTTTCACTCGCAGGTCGATATTGAACAATTCGTTGAATTTCTTTCCTATAGGAAAGAACTGGCAGAAGTGAGTATCGTATATATAGAGCTGGTGGTCGTATGTGATACACCACACGTTGTTGTTATAGGATGGTTCTATTTGGAGTATACGGTTGGTTGAGAGGATGTCGATATCATCTGGGTTATCTCTGAAGGTATGGAAACTGTAGCCGTCATAGAACGATAATCCGTTCCATGTACTGAACCACATGAGGTTGTCTCTGCCTTGTTTTAGGTCTGAGATGGTATTGGCAGCGAGTCCGTCTGTGATAGAGAATTTTCTCACATCGCAGTAGGGGACAGCTGCCATCATGATGGTAGAGAGCAGTCCTAATATGGTGATATATAATTTTCTTTTCATCATTTTTTTGTTCGTATACGTTTATAAATCGCAACAAAGGTAGTGAAAATTATTGAGAATACGTATTTATCAGGTGTATTTTTTATGTTTTTCACCTTAAATTCTTCCACTTTTCATGGGATAGGGGTAATATTTGGTTGATTTGCTGGTATTTTCCTCTTAAGCCTAATAAAAAACTCCTCCGATAAATGAATATCGGGGGAGTTGTAGGGATATGATGTGTTGAATTTGATTACTTCTGAATCATCTTCTTTCCGTTCTTGATAACTACACCTTTGTAAGCCTTGGTTACCTTCTGGCCTGCGAGGTTGTAAGCAGGAGCGTTCTTTGCAGCTTCGTCTGCTGTAATGTTAGTGATGCCGGTAGTCTTTCCGTTTAAGCTGATGAGAATGTTGTTTGAATCAAGCTCATAAGTAGTCTTAAACTTCTTAAGCTTTCCATAAATAACAACTACGTCACCAACCTTGATGTCATCTACAGAAGTGAATTTCTCACCCTTGAAAGAAAGACCACCGTAAACCTGCAATTCATTTTCTGTTGTACCGTCGTCAGAAATGTAGTAAGAAAGGCTACCATATGTAGCATTTAATGATGTGCTTGCTTTAGATACAGTACCCTTAACATATACATTTTCGCTCAAGCCTTTACCTGCATCAATCAGTTCCTTAGCCTTGGCAATGGTATAAGCTGTTTCTGCCGTGTTTGTGATGTCTACGATTTCAGGAGCATCGCCTACCTTATAGTATGCAATCTTAGAAACCTGAATCAAACCATTACTTGTTCCAGCCTGGCAGTCAAAGACAAACTTATAGTAATTGTTTGCTGCAGCCTTAGTTGGCTTGAAAATCAGGTCTCCATCCTCAATCTTGGCAGAGATTTCTTCTGTTACATTCTTGCAATCTGCATCAGTTGCTACCTGTAACTTGATAGAGTTGACTTTATTTTTGGTAATCTTGTCGATGGTCAGTACGATATTGCTGATAGGCTGATCAATAGCAGGAGAAGTGATGGAAGCAACAGATGCGGCATCCTTTCTTCCGCATTTGATAAATGTCCAATTCTTCCACTTGTTTGTGTTGAAATTCTCAATGGTCCAAACATCTTCTCCTATAGTAGCCTTCCAGGTTGCGGTATAACCACTGACAGTCTTACTTTCTTCACCTGCATCAGGGAAAGTCAATACTTTGTAAGGAGTTGTTCCTGCAAATGTAACGCTGGCTACGAAAGCCAGAATCAATGATAATGAATAGCGTAAAAATTTGTTCATAACTTAATAATTTTAAAGGTTAAACGATTAATTAACTGTTGAAACTCATTTGTTGAGTTGATTCTTAGAAATTACTTTGTCCTAAAAGTATGATCTTTGAATTATTACTGATGCAAAGATACACAAAATATCGAAACAATGTGTTAATATAGTGTTAAATAATTGATACAAAGAAAGATACACCATTAAAACAGAAATTAATACCATTAAAAAATTGCTTTTTTCTAAAGAATAGGGATTTCCCCCTCAGTTTGTATCCTTTTCCCCTTTGTGGTAGCCGAAAAAACTACTACCTTTGCATCGAGTTCAGGAAAGAATGCTGTTCTTCTAGAGCTCAAAAATATAGAAGATATAAGAATATAAATAACTTAACTGATAAATGGATATGAAAAAGTTTAAGCAGATATGGATGTGGATGGCGATAGCTGTTGCATCTTTCTCATTCACCTCGTGTGATGATGACGATTATTGGCATGATGATTATTACTGGTATGATGACTATAATCATGGTGGCTGGGGATGGAACCAGGGCGACTGGAACAATGGTTCTAACGGCTCTCAGGACAATTTGCTACTGTCGGAGGTTCAAACTCTTATAGGCGACTGGAGAGGCTCTGCGCTGCTCTCTGAACTTGCTGAGGACGGACAGTCGCGCAACAACTATAGATTCAATACTGAGATGACGTTCTATCAGGCTGGTGATAAGGTTAACTCGCTCAGTGGTAATGGTGTAGAAGTGGATTATATTGAAGAAACGGGTGAAAGCCAGACGCTGAAGTTTACCTGGTACATCGATAAGAATGGTGATATTTATATCCGTTATAATGATACGGGTGCTACCTATGTGATGGATTTTGGCTCTTCTCAGAGTGGTTTCTATCTGGGTGAAGAAAAGGGCCGTGATGTGTTCTATGGTTATATGATAGGAACAGGTAAGGCTAAGGGTGATGTAATGCAAATCGATTTGGAGCGTTACGATCCGAGTGGAGCCCGTAAGATGACCCGTTCTGCTGCTACCGATTCTGTAGCTCCTAGCTTCGGTAAGGCTACCAGTAGGGCATTCATGCCACATGCAATCAAGAAGTTGCCGAGAAGATGATGATATAAACCAAGAAATCCGCTCTCTCATTGATTTGAGAGAGCGGATTCTTTGTTTGTATATAGCCTTTTATTTAAAGCCCCAGAGTTTCTTGAGAGCTTCTGCATCTACGTTTTCTACATCCTTCTCGATTTCATCAGGGAGATTACAGAAGAAGTCGATGCCTGTTCGGTCTTCCAGCGTCTTGATGTTTACGACATAGTTGCCGAGTTGATCGCCTTTTTCAAATGCCTTGTCCTCGTGAGGGAACCAGTAGCCGAAAGCACTGTAGGTATACTGGTTGGTGAGCTTGTTAAGCTCCTTTTTCAATACAGCTACAAAGAAATACTTTGGTATTGGAATGTAGCCTGGTTTCTGGGTTTCGCTAGAAGCACCCTTGTTCTTCCAGCCCAGGAGATTGCTCTCGCTGCCTACCGGGTCAATAGTTCCGCCCTTTACGATAAACAGAGTATCAGAATCAATCTTTGGAGCCTTGTTACGAAGATCTTTCTCCATCTCAATCCAAGTTCCCTTCTGGTTGAAATCTCTGTATTGGGGCTGCATGTTGGTCATATAATATGTTTGATAGCGTTGATTTGCATTATATAATCTGTCTGCATTTGGACAGATATGTCCATGGTCCATGTGCTGTGTCGTCGGTGTTGGATCATCTGTAAAATCAACAATGCCCCATTGTTCTTGAAGATCTGTATCCCAAGGATATTGTCTTTGACCATAAGGAGGGTCATATCTTCCTGATACATTTGATTTCGTGTTGGTTGTATTGAAAGTATAGCAGCTCCATCTCTGGCTCTTCATGTTATCATCCCATTCTGTAGAATAGTTCAACATACCTGTTGTATTATCCATGTGAACGATGGCATAGCTGCTGCCGTTGTTCTTGAGCTTTGGGAATTCCAGACCGCCTATAGCGTTTCTTACCACTTGTGGCATGTTGGCAGTAGCCACATTCTTGTTTGTATTGTTCTTGTCGGTTGATTCACCGCCTGTACTTCCACCGCCGGTATTACCGCCTCCAGTATTACCGCCACCGGTAGTACCACCATTTTCTGGAAAATAGAACTGCAGCGAATCATCAGTACCGCAGGCAGAGAACGTCATCGCAGCTACGAGTGCGAAGATAAAAAACTTAGTATGTTTCATAATTCTCGATAATGTTTATTAAGTTAAAGATTAAGTGCTTTCTATATATAATATATAGAATATGTAGAAAAATGATTGCATGAGGAATAGTAGTGAGAGAAAAAAAGTGCATTCCTACGTATATGCAACTACGCTGGAATGCACTCTGTATCTAAGCGATAATAAATATATCCTTATAAAAAAGGTATATTATTACTTCTTCAATTTGCCGTAACGGTTCATGAAGCGGTCTACGCGACCCGCTGTATCAACGAGCTTGCTCTTACCTGTGTAGAATGGGTGAGATGTGCTAGAGATTTCAATCTTAACAACTGGATAAGTCTCGCCTTCGAACTCAACAGTGTCGTTAGTCTTGCATGTAGACTGAGAGAGGAACATATCGCCGTTAGACATATCCTTGAATACTACAGGACGATAATTCTCTGGATGAATACCTTTTTTCATTTTTCTTTTTATTTTTATTGGGTTATTAAAATTAGACGTTATGGGGATGCTTGTTGCATCATTTCGTGTCCCTTATCGGGGCATGCCCATTATAGCCTGTTATCAATTTCAGGCTGCAAAGTTACGCTTTTTTCCTGAAACCACCAAATATTTCTTCTTCTTTTTAAGAAATATTTTAGAAATGAGCATAATACGTAGGTTCGCGTTCCCTCCTGACACCTATGTTTTTAATGGATGAAAAAAAATCCCCATCGCCTCTGTTTGTGTAGAGGACGATGGGGATTGGTATTTTTTCTAATACATAATATCTACTAGGGGAATTACTTTGCGTATACGATTTCCATCTTGGCAATACGGAGCTGAACGCCACCGCCTGTACCGCTGAATGTATTTGTATAGGTTGCTGTATTTCCTGAGAATACTACAGTAGCAGTTTCGTTACCTACAGCATTCCAGTTCTTGTTTGTATCGTATGTGCATGTAAAGATAATCTTTGCGATAGGCTTGCTGGCTGTGAAAGTCATCTTGTTGTTTGCATAGATACGCAACTCATTAAACTTTGAGTTGTAAGCAGGAGCGTTTGTACCACTGTTCTTGTCAAATGCGATAACTGTGCCGTCAGACAATTTGATTTCTGTAAGAGTAGCATCAGGTTTCAATGCGCTGACGTCATCAATCTTAAGGCTTTCGCCGGCTGTTACACCGCTGTTAGCCAAAGTTACGGTCAGGTCGTTGATGGTAATGCCGTCTTGGGTAGCAGGAGTATCAGGCTTAGATGGGGTGTCAGGAGTTTCTCCTGTAGCCTCTTTTACTGATAGATTCTTTACTTCCCATGTTCCAGATGAAGCTGCGCAGGCATAGTGGAGAGCGATAACTACATTCTTCTTGCCCTTGAAGGCTGAGAGATCGTGCTTGTAGGTTTCCCAGGTTTTCCAATCCACACCTTCCTTCATTGTGCCAGTAATGTCAGTCCACTTGGTTGTTGCAGGGTCGCCAGTGTAATTATCTGTGATGAGAACCTGATTCTTTACTCCCTCAACGGCTGCACCATTTTTTGTAACATAGCGGAGAATGTAAGAGAACTCCAATGTCGCGCTTTTAGATGCAGAGAGGTCGATAGCCTTAGAAACAATGTAGCTTTCTGAAGGAGTTGTTGTCTTAGAGGTATTATCGTAACCTGTAGCCTTTGCATAGCCGTAAGAGTCGATAACCCATGCTGTACCCTTAATGGTCTTGGCGGTGAATGAACCGAAGCTCTTGCTGAAGGTTTCGTTGATGTAGCCGTCTCCCGGAGTATCTGGAGTTGAACCGCCCATTGGCTTACCGTTGAGTGTTACAACATAGTTGCCCGTGTCATACTCTTTGGTGCCATTGAAGTTTTTCGCCTTTCCGCAAATCACCACCTCATCGCCTGGCTTGAGAGCATCTTCGCCTGAGAACTTGGTACGGTTAGGACCAGCATAACCATTGTAAACATAGAACTGGTTATTAGTAGTACCATCGTCAGAGATATAATACTTCAAGCTACCATGAGTAGCATCAAAACTGCCTGCCTTAACTGATACCACCTTACCCTTGGTGTAAACTTCCTGGTCTGCGCTACCGCCATCTTCGATATACTTAATGATACCGGCAATGTTGAATGGGTCTGCAGCAGTACCTGTACCCTTAGGCTCGCCAGCACTTGGAACTTCAGGCTTGGTAGGCAATGTGTAAGGCTCTGGTACGTCCTCACAGCTGCTGAATGTGAAGGCAGCCATTGCCGCCATCAAAACTGAAAATATATACTTTTTCATATTATTGTCTTTTTAAATATTGTTACTATTTATATCTATAGAAGTGAACCTGGTTATTTTACTACGAAATTCTTAACCTCCCAGGTTGGAGCACCCGTTGGAGTACTGCTGTAGAGGAAACCGATGTAGATGGTTTTGCCACAATACTTCGTCAAATCTGCAGTAGATGAAACAAAGGTCCAGCTGTTTTCTGTAGGATAACCCTGTACGTCCAAGTCGGTCCATGTCTTTCCGTCTGTAGAAATCTGAACCTTGCATTCCTGCTTCATGTCAGAAGCAAAATTGATAGCCTGGTCGAACATGAGTTTAGCGCTCTTGGCTGATTTCAGGTCGATGGCAGGCGATTTGAGACGTGACTGGAGTTCTTGTTTTGAACCGTTCACATAGCCTGAAGCCTTCATTCCGTAAGCTGCAGATGCCCATTTCCAGACAAATTCTACACCATCTGCCAGTTTAATGTTGTCGATGGTGAAATTGCCCTGGCTGGCATCAAACGGCTCGCTGATATAGGCTAGAACTACCGATTTCAGGTCATCCGTGTTGCGAAGCACAATCTGCCAGGTGTTATTGTAACGGGTGAAGATACCGGTGATATCGAATACGCCCTGTGGAATCACCTCGTTGGCAAACTTAGAATAACCCGAGTTGCGCACTACCAGATTGCTGCTGCTGATCTTCTTGCCCGTTTCGGCATCAATCAGTTCCAGACTCGTATTGGTATCATCTGGCGCCCATACGTTTGTACCGTTGGCAGAAGCAAACTTCACCTTCTTCAGGGTCATCAGCTTGCCCACGTTAGCCTCCATATAGGCTGCATCAGTAAGCTTTGTCAGGTCAAACTCCTCTGGCACTACCGTGCTTGCATCAGCCTCGCCAGGGTTCAGAATCTTGAAGTGCTCGTTCCATACGGCACGTTCTATCTTACCCATACTAAGCGTTCCGTCAGAGAGTTTGGTGTTTACACCGCCAATCTGAGGCAATTTTCTGTAATTTCCGATATAGAGTCCCTTCAGATTGATGAGAATCTCTTGGCCTACAGGAAGATAACCCGACAGGCCACTTCCGTTGATGGCTATGATGATAGCGCCGGATTTATCCTGTACGCTCACCTGGTTGTAGATATTGCCACTGACATCGTTGCCCGTCACTACCGCCTTGATCATCATGTCCTTCTCGATCTGCTTGTAGGCATCCGTGGAGCTGTTGACAACTGAGGCAAACTGGGTCTTCAAATCTGCTATGCTGATCACATTCTTCTCCCTCAGGCTGTTGTTGCCATATGGAGCTGCAGGCACCTTCTCGGTCAGGTCTGGGTCAGCATAACCGTCGCCCATACACGACCCCAGAGTCAGTGCCAGGAATGCCAATGCTATGAATTTTATCTTTTTCATTGTTCTTTCTTTTTATTGTTATAGAGAAACGGGATTGCTCCCTGTTCTTTATGTTAAAGAGAAACTCTTCCTTAGAATCTGTAAGATACCTGGAACATGCCGTTGGTACCCCAAGTGTAATACTTCTTAGGATTCTTAGAGAACTGGTAGAGGCGTGGATTCTTCACGTTGCCGTTAGCATCCAGTGTATAGCTTGAACGTGAGTTCTGTTCATATCCGCCTGTTACGATGGTCTGGTTGTTCAGCAGGTTGGTAATCATGAGGTTGAAGTTGAGAGAACCCTTCTTCAGTCTCACGCTCTTGCCTATGCTCAGGTCAACCATCCATCCTCCGTGACCCTTCTCCTGGGCTACCGCATCCTCAGTCCAGCTCATACCGTCGAGTGTAGTAGGAGCAAAGATTTCCGGGAATGCCTTGTAGGCAGCCTGGCGGTTGGTCAGCACCTTCTCATATCTGTAGCTTGGAGAATAAGAGAGGTAGATGCGGTCGTAGTAGTTGGCATTGAGGTTCACGAACCATCCGTTTACGTGGGCATCGAGACCGATGCTTCCCACTGTGAGCGGTGTGCCACTCTCGCGCATATTCATCACGTAAGCCTTGTCCTGGTAAACCTCAGCACTCTTTGAGAGCATGTATACGGCGTTTACATTGTTGATGTTCTTCGCCTCGCTCATAGCGCCCAGGGTCTTCAGGTCGAGCCATGATGTGAGCTTGAACTTAGCGCCCACCTCTACACCATAGTATTCCTTCTTCAGTCCGGTCATGCTCACGTAGGTGAATGAGTTCTCATCATCGTTATAGAAGTTCTGCCATTCCGTAACGTTCTCCAACCGGCTATAGTAACCGCTCACGTTGGCGCTCAGCCATGCGTTGCGGTACATGTAGCTGAATTCAGAGCTGAAGATGCGCTCGTTCTTGAGGTTTGTCACGAAGTCGTTGCTGATTTCCGGTGCGATGAAGGCTGTGTTTGCCATCGGTGCACGCAGTTCGTAACCGGCTCCTATGCTGAAGGCATGTCCTCTGCCCATATCCACGTTCAGGCTTCCCTTTACGCCACCGTCCAGGAAGTTGGCTGTGCCGCTCTTGCCCTGGCTGTTGTTTGGTGCCATACCGTTGCGCATATAGCCGCGGCGGTTCATGCCGGTATATCCGATACGTCCGCTCAGCATCGCCTTCATATTGTAGAATTCGGCTGTATAGGTGCTCCATGCGTTTGCCTTGTTCACGTCGATGCGATAGTCGTAGCCGAACTTGTCGCCCTCGTAAACCAGCTTGCCTGTGCTGTTAGGACCGGCTGTGTTCAGGTCGTACTGCACACGTGGGTCGGTCTTAGGATAATCGCCCAGAGCATAGGTATTGATGTTGTGGAAGATGGCACCGCCCAGCATGTCTTCCAGTGTCTGATAGTGCTGGTTGGTACTCTTTCCGAGCATGATGCCTGTAGCCAGGTTCGATTTCTTGGTCAGCTTGGTGTTCAGCACGGACGACAGACTCAGGGTGAGGTTGTCGTTGTGCTTAGCCTGAACATAGTAGAGCAGATCCTGTCCGTTCTTGGCTGCCTGCTGGTTGGCATAGTACAGGCGGTCCCAGTTAATCTGCCGGTTTGCCTTGCTTGCCTGCCAGTAGTTTACGGCGTTGTTCCAGTTTTCCCAGGTATACATGTTGTTGCCGCTCTTGTAGTCGCCCCATACATAGTAGTTGGCAGAAGGCATGTTCTTCCAGTAGTCTGGCTGCGGATTCTCTGCGTTGTTGTAGTTGAGCTTGGTGCTCTTGTACATAGAGTATTTTCCGAACACCGATGTGGTGAGCTTCATCTGGTCGTTGATTTCCCAGTCCCATGTAGCGATAGCCGAAGGTGCAAAGTCGTTCACTACGCGTGAGTTTCTCTTGTGTCCGTTCTGGTATCCCCAGTATGGGTTATAGTAGTAATCGTTAGCCAGCCAGTAAGCCTCGTCGGTAGATGCTCCCTGTGTGCTTCTTTCTGTCGGGTTGCCCCAGGTAGAGAAGCTCAGCGAGTGGCCGTTCATCCACTTCTTCTGTACACCGAAGAAATAGGAGAGGGCGTTGTAGATGGTTCCCTCTACGTATCCCTGGTTAGCCCAGCGGTAGGTGAGACCGGCTGTTATCGCCCATCCCTTCTCGTTGAATCCGCTGGAGTAGGAGTAGAGTCCGCGCAGGGTATAGTTGCGGTTGGCAACACCTACGCTTGCATACTGTCCTTCCTGCATGCTTCCGGCACGGAAATCATAGTTATTGGAGCCTGCCATGCCCGTCATCGAATAGCCGTTGGCTTCGAAAGGCAGGGCGAAGTCTACGTTTCTGGAGAATCGGTTCAAACCGCCGATGTTTGAGAAACGGAACTGTCCGGTCTCCATATCGTTCATGGAAGCACCGTTGATATAGACATCGTTGTACTTCTGGTTGAAGGCACGGTAGCGGAAGCGTACTGGCGAGAACAGATAACCTGCCTGGCTCGCGTATACGTTGCTGGTAGAATTGAGGATGGTGACATTGGATGACATGTCATCGTCCTCGCCCAACTGTGCCTCGGAGAAGGTGAAAGCATTCTCGTCGAGTCCCTGTGCCAGGTTCTGCTCAGTCTTTTCGTTCTGAGCCATAGCCAGTGAACACGAGAAGAGCGCTAGCATAGCTAAGTTTACTTTCTTCTGCATAGTTTATATGTATTAAGTTTAACTGTCGGTGACAGCAGTCTTCTTTCGCAGTGATGATATATTTTAGTCCCGTTGGATCTTGTTTAGGCAAACTGAATGAGGGGACTCATCATGGTTTCTGGTCTTGTGTCTTCTGTCCCGATCAAAAATATTTATTAGTGCTGCAAAGTAACAAAAATTTTTTTTAAAAGAGAAGTTATTTATGTTAAAAATGCATGAAAACTGAAAAAATATTCGTTTTTGTGGAGATATGTCCTTTTTTTTAGGTATCTTTGCTGCGTATTTCCTTATAGAATTAAGGACTACATATATAATAAGGTATACATTAATAATTAATATTGTATGAGAAAACATTTGCTCTTGCTGGCTGCCCTCCTCATGATAGGGCTGGGCGCTACAGCACAGAAAAAGAAGTCGCAGACTTCAGGCAACAGGCAGTATCAGGTATATGCTGTTGGTTTCTACAACCAGGAGAACCTCTTCGATACCTGTCATGATGCCGGTAAGAATGATTATGAGTACCTCCCGGCTAAGGGATGGAATGGTATGAAATATACCAATAAACTCAAGAATATGTCGCGCGCACTTGCTGATATGGGTACCGATGTGCTGCCTAACGTGGGCTGTGCCTTCATCGGCCTGGCTGAGGTTGAGAATGCCAACGTGCTGAAAGATCTCACCGCGCAGCCGCCTCTCAAGGCTAGAAACATGCAGTTCTGCCATATCGAGGGTCCCGATAAGCGAGGCATCGACTGTGCGCTGCTCTATAATCCGGCGCTCTTCACGGTTAAGAATACCCGGTTGGTGCCTTATGTACAGGAGCTTGCCAAGGATTCTGCCTTCATGACCCGTGGTTTCCTCACCGTTCGTGGTGAACTGGCAGGCGAGGATGTGGCTGTCATCGTATGCCACTGGCCAAGCCGTTTCTCCGTTTCGTTCTATCGCGAGAGCGGAGCGCGCCAGACCAAGGCTGTGAAAGACAGTCTGCTCCGTCTGAACCCTGAGATGAAGGTGTTTGTGATGGGCGATATGAACGATGATCCTACCAACGCCAGCATGCACAAGGTGCTGAAGGCGAAGGCTGAAATCAGCGAGGTGGGTGCCGATGATATGTACAATCCATGGTACAACATTCTGGCCAAGGAGGGTAAGGGAACCCTGTTTTATAGCGGTTCATGGAATCTCTTCGACCAGATTGTTATCACGCCTAATCTCCTGAATAAGGATAGTAAGAACAAGGACTACAGTTCTCTGAAGTTCTGGAAGAACCACATCTTCCGCCGCGATTACCTCATCCAGCAGGAGGGCCAGTACAAGGGTGCTCCTTTGCGTACCAAGGCAGGCGGCAGATGGCTTAACGGCTACAGCGATCACCTGCCGGTAGTGATGTACCTGGTGAAGGAAAAGCTTTGATTTAGTTGATAGTTAAGAGTTTATAGTTAACAGTTGAATGGTTGAGAATCATCCTTTTGAGCCGTGGCTGCCCGAAAATGCACGGCTGCTGATGCTCGGCACGTTTCCGCCTGCAGAGAAGCGGTGGTGCATGCCCTGGTATTATCCCAACTTCCAGAATGATATGTGGAGGATATTCGGGATTATCTACTTCCAGGATAAGCTCCATTTCGTGGATGTAGAGAAGAAGACCTACCGTCTCGATGCTATTAAGGAATTTCTCGGGGAGAAGGGCGTCGCCATCTATGATACCGCACAGCAGGTGATACGTACCAAGAATACGGCGTCCGACAAGGACCTGCAGATCGTGCAGCCCGCCAATCTCGACGGCATGCTCCGCCAGCTGCCCCATTGCAGGGCGGTGCTCACAGCCGGCCAGCTTGCCACGAAGGTATTTTCAGAACACTTTGGCATCAAGGAAAAGCCTGAGATGGGAGGCTATGCAGAATTTCAGTTCGAGGGCCGCAGACTCCGTCTGTACCGCATGCCCTCCAGTTCCCGTGCCTATCCCATGGCGGTGGAGAAGAAGGCTGAATTTTACCGCAAGATGTTTGATGAAATCTTATAGAAAAGAAGAAAGAATATGAAAGATAAAGTGACCGTTATTGGCATTGCGGGAGGTACAGGCTCCGGCAAGACCACTGTGGTGAAGAAACTCGTAGAAGTGCTGCCGCCTCATTATGTGGCTGTGGTGCCCCTCGATTCATATTATAACGATACCTCGCAGATGACCGAGGAAGAACGTCATCAGATCAACTTCGACCACCCGTCGGCATTCGATTGGAAGCTTTTGCACCAGCAGCTCGCTGATCTGCGTGCTGGCAAGGCGATAGAGCAACCCACCTATAGTTATATCAAATGCAACCGTGAACCGGAAACGGTTCACGTTGACCCCAAACCGGTTGTGATCATCGAAGGTATCATGACGCTGGTGGACAAGAAGTTGAGAGACCTGATGGACCTGAAGGTGTTCGTGGATACCGATGCTGATGAGCGCCTGATACGCAACATTCAGCGTGATACCATCGACAGGGGTCGCACCGTATCGATGGTGGTAGACCGATACCTCAAGGTCCTGAAGCCGATGCACGAGCAGTTTATCGAACCCACCAAGCGCTATGCTGACATCATCATTCCGCAGGGTGGCGAAAACCTCAAGGGCATCGGTATCCTCTGCAAGTATGTAGAGGGATTGATAGAGAAATAAAAATATTTTTGCTCAAGCATTGCATTTCTTTAATGCAAAACAAAGTTTAATTAGGAAACAGGGCGGGCTTCTTCGTGAGAAGAGGTCCGCCCGCTTTGTTTTTATCCCAGTCGGGCTATTCAAGTAGTTCAGTCTGGCTAACTCAAGTAGTTCTGTTAGCTGATTCAAGTAGTTCTGTCAGCGAATTCAGCCGTCTCAGTTAGCTGATTCAGCCGTCTCAATAAGCCTACGGATACGTCTGCGCTAGCCGACGCAGTAATATCTGTACCCCGACGCAGTAATATCTGTATCCCGACGCAGTAATATCTGTATCCCGACGCAGTAATATCTGTATCCCGACGCAGTAATATCTG